>Ga0114972_10000256_pt1 | contig 39289 bp, 29 predicted proteins | sample M_140807_EF_Meta_FD_87354 | JGI IMG/M metagenome (GOLD analysis project Ga0114972, IMG submission 87354) | Freshwater microbial communities from Lake Montjoie, Canada to study carbon cycling - M_140807_EF_MetaG | ecosystem: Environmental > Aquatic > Freshwater > Lake | place: Lake Montjoie... | reverse complement strand
TTGGCCCCTTGCGCGATGACCGCATCCCGATATAGTGACGCAATGACACCCACTTGCCAAACAATTCCCGACTATCTCAGCGAAGAAATCCTGCTCCATCCGGAAAAGCGAAACTTCCCGGCATTCAACCTGGCCCGCCTGCTCGATACGGTCTTCACGCCCACCCAGGGCTGCAAGGTCTGCATTCTGGTCGACTTCGAAAATCCTGCGGAAATGATGCGGGACTTTGGTTTTCTCAAGAAAGAGGGCTATCCGATTCAAAAGCGCGCCTGGCAGCATTTTTATCAAGGACTGCACCACGGCGTCATGGACAAGCTGGGCATGCACGGCGGCGAAATGTTCGCCTACAAAATGACCCACGGTTCGAATCTCGACCTCCCCGATGAAGTATGGGACAGCACAGGCACACTGCGCTCGTTCGATCGCGACATCTACCCGCACTACAACCTGATCCTGTGCATCTCGACTTTCTCCGCCACCGCGCCGCTGACCGCGAAGGCAAAGGAGTTTGGCTTCCGCGGTGCCACACTTCACGGGCTGAACGACGTGATCCTGAACTCGGGTCTCGCCGTGGATTATCATCTGGTCTCGCGCGATGCCGAAAAACTGCGGCTCGCCCTGACCCGCGCGGACTCGATCGAAATCGACTTCGCCCTCGAAGACGGACGGGTGCTCACGGCATGGCTGGGCTTGAACGGCCAGGAGGCGCAAAAGTCGCACGGCCTGTGCAACGGGCTCGCGCCTGACATTGCCAACCTTCCGGCGGGCGAGGTCTACTTCGTGCCCGGCGACGCACGCGGCCAGTTCCCGATGAAATATGAAGACGGCACACTCGGTGTGCTCGATGTGGTGAACCGCAACATCGTCCGCTCGACCTTGATCCAGGGAAATCAGGCGACCATCGATGCCCACAACGCCCGTCTCGCCGACGACCCGATGACCGGCACGCTTGGCGAACTCGGCTTCGGCACCCAGGTGCTTCCGGTTTCGGGCGCCGATATTCAGGATGAAAAAGTACTGGGCACCTGTCACCTCGCCACCGGACGCGACGACCATCTCGGTGGCGACATCGTGCCTTCGCTGTTCAAGAAACATGAGAACTCGACACACGACGACATCCTTTTCGCGCCACACAAGACGCCGAATTTCAACATCAGCCAGGTGCGGATGAAACGCGGCGCTCAGGAGGAAATCCTCATCGAAAATTTCCGTCCGGCCCGTTATCTGATGGATGCCCTCACCGCCTGAAGAACGCCGTGGCCGACGCGAACATCTACGAATCCCCGCGCCTGCTCGACGAGTATCTGCTTTTCCACTTCGCGGAGGAAAATGACATCTTCCCCGCCAACGGCATCGGATATCCGGCGGCGATGAGGGAGGCGACGGGCTTCACCGAGAGAACGGTGGGGCATTTCAAACAATCACCCGTCGAGCGCGGTCTGGACCTTGGATGCGCGGTTGGAGCCTCGACATTCGCCATGGCCCGTCATTGCGCGGAAGTCATCGGCATCGACTACTCCCACGCCTTCATCCACGCCGCCGGGCAGCTTCAACAAGGCCGGGAGATCCGCTATCGTCGGCACGATGAAGGCCATCACTTCACCGAACTGACCGCTGCAGCGCCCGACGCAGAAGCAAGGAACCGCTGCGCGTTCGAACAAGGCGATGCCCTGAACCTGCGCGGCGACCTCGGCAGCTTTGACCGCGTTCACGCCGCCAATCTGCTCTGCCGTCTGAACCGGCCTGTCGAATTGTTGAAACAGCTTCCCTCCCTTGTTCGACCCGGTGGTGAACTGGTCCTCGCCACCCCCTGCACGTGGCTGGGAGAATTCACCCCGCCCGAGCAATGGCCGGTCGGCAGCACGGCGGAGTGGCTGAGGGAAAACCTGCAAAACCATTTTTCCCTAGTCAAATCCACCCACGAACCCTTCCTGATCCGCGAGACGGCCCGAAAGTTCCAGTGGTCCAGCTCGCTGGTCACCGTGTGGGAAAAATCTTCCTAAGCGCAAGGCAACGGCATGTTGAGGTGTCCATGATTGGGGCCACACAAATGAGAATTATTCCTACATGGGAAAATGAATGAAGACCAATAGCTCCTAGCTGTTAGGAATACGGAACTACACGCGGCTCTCCTGTGAGTCCATGGTAAATAATCATGTATTCCTCCGGCACGATGGCGCGAACTTCTTTTGAGAGCTCGAAGCCACGGCGATCCCAGTCTTGCCATTCGGGAGCCGTGGGATCGGGATCGGGGTCCTTGGGGTGATCAGGGAATTCATCGGCCCACGCGGAGAACCGAGCTTCCAAGTCTTCATTCCCTTCAGTCCACTCACCGAGATTGATATTCACTCCCGCTTGCCACATAAAAGAACCTAAGGAATCAGGGTAAATCCTGAACAGCCGACATTCCTCGTAGTCCTCAGAAGCAAAATTTTCGCGTGGATGCATTGGAGTAGTATTCATGAATGCGTTTGCTATCTGATCATTGAATAATCGAACATGGATTTGCTAATTTGGACAGGAGATTACCTTCACAAAAAAAACTGCAAACTCATTTTTTGAGCTCATTTTTTGCGCGTGAAATTTCCCCGCGTGGGAAAGTGAATGAATTCCGCGCGGCAGGAGGGTGCTCTAACGGATTTCGAGTTGAATCAAGTGTGCATACACCGAGCTACAAGAGAGCCGCACACGCCTCAGAAGGGGCAGTCAGGATTGGATTCGGCCCGTTGGCGATCATCGGCCCATTGCTCCAGCATGCCGTGAACTTCGTCTCCGCCACTTTGCAGTGTGTTTTTCAAAGAGAGCAAGTGATTGAGACTTTTTTGCAGACCGAGTATGATTCTATCGGGATGAGGCAAGGTTCCGACCACCGGGTTGACGAAGCGATGCAACAAACCGTATTGCGGCTGGTCGATGAGCCACGCGATTTGGTGCTTTACGTCGGCGATCTGTTCCTTGAGCACCGAGCAATAGACCTTGAGTTTCTCTTCGCCAGCGGTGGCAAGGTTGCTCGCTTCTTCGCCTAGCCATTCCATCTCGATTTGCAAAAGTTCGCGCAGGTCGACAGCCGCGTAGGCTGCGGTCAGGCGTTTCATCCACGATTCCTTGTGTTGCTTGAGCTGCGGATCTGCTTCGAGATCAGGATGGAGCGCCTTGGCAAGTTGCTTGTAGAGCGATTTGAAATCGCGCTTGCGGGCTTCTTCCTGTTCCTCAAGTTTGCGGGCTTTTTCCAGTTGTGCCTTGGTTTGTTTGCGGGGCGCTTTGGCTGGTTTAGCACCAGCGTTATTGACGGCGACGCGGAGCCGTTCGGACATTTCACTCTCTAACTCGGCGGGATCCATGTCCGGCGTCAGGTCAGAGACGTCGAGGTCGATGCCCAAGTCCCGGGCTGCATGCTCCAGCATGCCGCGCATGTATTCGAAATCCCTCGCCATTTCCTTCTCAGCGCGATTTTTCTCATACGGCGGTTCCAATTCCTCGATGATTTTTTCCAGTTTGATGAGATCGTCGTCGTCGAGACCGCACGAATCGTGGAGCAGGTCGACAGCTCTCTCGATTATCAAATCCTTGAGGAGGCGGCGGCGCTTTTTATTGAACTTGATTTCCTTGACGGCATTCACGGTGAGGAAAACGATGTCGCGATTGATGCGGTGGATATCATCGATGAAGGGCATGATATCGCGGATCGTCATGGCCAGATAGTCATCAAGCCGCGCCTCTTCACGGGAGAGTTTGCTGCGGGCATTCTCGAGCCGTTTCATCATCCGGTTGAACTCGATCTGGGCGGGGCTGAGTGCTCGTTCCGAATTCTTCGTAATGAGCAGACCGGACTTGTTCACTGGTTTCTTGGCAGGTTGATCTGGCATGCGTTTTGATAAGTTGAGCCGTTTCACAGGTCAAACGCAAAAACATCGTTTCCGCAGCACACAAGGTTGAAATTTTGTCATGGTTCAAACAAGCAATTCCTGAGCACGGCGATCAAGCCAGGGCGATGCTCAAAGGCAGGGATATTTCTCTCCCGGGAGCGCCTGCGTCCCGCAGGCTGCGTTCGGCATCCTGCCGGACGCGGATTTTCGCGAATGAACATGCCATAGTACCGCGATCGTTGCCTTTTGCACTGGGTTGATGACTGTCGAAGGATTTTCCTGACTCACTCGCTTTGTTGGCGAACGATAGCGTGGGGTGAAGCTAGATCACGTAAGGGTGATCCGCGACCGTCCCCCACCGGAACGCTCGGAGAGCGTTCCCTGGTGCGAGCGCACATACATGAAATCAACCAGTGAAAGTCTGAGTCATCCCGAGACGAGCAACGGGAGAGCAGCCGAAGGCAACTGCGTCGTCGTGAGACGGGGTGGGGAGCAGCCGGAGGCGGAACTGCGGTCCCAAACGAAAGTGAACCCGATTCGGCCTTCAACGGCGGCGAGCCTCCCAGGGAATGGCGAAGCCTGTCGCATGAGCGGCAACCGATTCCTCCCACATCCCTCGTTCACGGGGGAGAATCGGGTGGTTGGGGGTGGTTGGGGTGAGAACGCAGGGAAGGTATCATGTGGAAGCGTTGAGAGCTGTCCGGGCAGGAATCCGCGCGAGCGGAACCGGACAGCAGTCAGAGCCGCCATAGTAGTGATGAAGCGGGGTAACTCCCGTGGAGCGAAGGGCGGCAGGAAAGTGGAAAGGCCGAGACCATGAAACGCGAAGAAGAACCATCCGAGTCAGTTCCCACAAGGGATAAACAAGCGGAAGAGGACTTGTGGCAACGCCACAAAGCCGAACGCGGAGTGTGGTCAGAGCCGATGCTGGTGGCCCTCGCAAGAGGGTTGAAAGGAAACAAGTGGTTCAGTCTGATCGACAAAGTCTGGTCGGAAAGAACCCTTGAACTGGCTTGGGAAAAAGTGAAGTTCAACGCAGGGGCCTGCGGCGTGGACGGCATCACGATAGATCGTTTCGGCAAAGACAGCCAAAGTCGGCTGCTCGCCGTGAAAGAGCAATTGAAGCGAAACACCTATCAACCCAAACCAGTCAAACGGGTGTGGATCGAAAAACCGGGCAGCGCGGAAAAGCGGCCGTTGGGCATCCCGACAGTCACCGACCGCGTGGTGCAGGCAGCGGTGAGAATGGTCATAGAGCCCATTTTCGAAAACCGTTTCGCCGCACACAGCTACGGATTCCGCCCCGGGTGCGGATGTAAAAATGCGTTGCGGCGCGTGGAAGAACTGCTTCGCGCAGGGAACACGCACGTCGTGGACGTGGACATCAAGGGCTACTTCGACACGATCCCCCATGATCGGCTCATGGCACTGATGCGCGAGCACATTGCCGACGGGCGTGTTCTGGGGCTCATCGAAGGGTTCTTGAAACAAGGAGTGATTGAAGGAGCAAACTGGCACGAAGCGAAAGCGGAAGGCACGCCGCAAGGCGGAGTCATCAGCCCGCTGCTGGCAAACATCTACCTCAATCCGTTAGACTGGCAAATGGCAGAGCTTGGATATGAAATGGTACGGTATGCCGACGACATGGTCGTCCTCTGCCGTAGTCAGGAAGAAGCCAACGCCGCGCTCGCAAAGCTCCGGGAATGGATGGCGGAAGCTGGATTGACCTTGCATCCGGACAAAACCCGCACGGTGGACATGGGCGTGGCCGACAGTCATTTTGACTTCCTCGGCTATCGGTTCAAACGAAGCCGGCGTGGGCGACTCATCCGGTTGGTCCGGCCCAAAAGCCTGCGCAAACTGCGTGAATCCATCAAACCCCGGACGCGCCGGAACAGTGGCAGAAGCATGGAAGCCATCGTAGCGGACATCAATCGGACGCTGCAAGGCTGGTATGCCTACTTCAAACATGTCCATTCCAGCGAACTGGGAGAGATCGACCAATGGTTGCGGGCTCGGCTGCGTTCCATACTGCGCAAGCGGCGTGGCGGCAGAGGCCGTGGACGGGGAAGAGATCACCATCGATGGCCAAACCGCTACTTCACCGGACTAGGGCTCTTTTGCCTGCTGGAAGCCAAAGTCACGGAAATCACCAGTCTCCGAAAAGGAGCAAACCACTAACTGGAGAGCCGGATGCGGGAGATCTGCAAGTCCGGTTCGGAGGGAGGGGCGGGGCAATACAATGCCCCGTTCCTACCTCTATCCTTTTGATTGCGACATTTCTTGTCAATCCTTTCCCTGGCTTGATCGCCATGAAATCCTGAAGGAATCGGGTGCCATCGTGGTTAGTTGCATCATGGAACAGAATTTCAAAAAATCAGTGGCTTCAGTGGCGATCAGTCAATCTGTGGTTAGATCGGACTGTCCAACCTTGTGTATGCCAAGCCATGGTCTGCTCAGTATGTAACACAGGCTGTATTCGCATCACGTTGATGAAACTCGTTGAAAATCCGCATTGAACTGCGCCCATCCGCGGCTCCCCTTCTTTTCTGAGGCGATCCATCTCCCGACAAAAAAAGCCGGGCAGCGTGAGCTGCTCCGGCTTGGAATTGTTTTCGTTCGTGCGGGGAGATTACATCATCCCGCCCATGCCGTGGTCGTGGTCGTGATGACCGCCGCCGCCTGCAGGTGCCGGAGGAGTTGGTTTCTCGCTGATCAGACACTCGGTGGTGAGCAACAGACCGGCGATCGACGCCGCATTCTGCAATGCCGAGCGGGTGACTTTCGTCGGGTCAACGACACCGGCGAGAATCAGGTCCTCATACTTGTCGGTTGCCACGTTGTAGCCGAAACCTTTTTTGTTGGTTTTGACATTTTCCACGATCAGCGCGCCTTCACGACCGGCGTTAGCGGCCAACTGACGCAGTGGGGATTCCACCGCGCGGGCCACGATCAGCATGCCGGTTTTTTCGTCCTCGTTCGCCGCTTCCGCGCAGCTCTTCGCCGCATCAGCAGCCTGCAGGGCGCGAATCAGCGCGGTGCCGCCGCCGGCGACGATGCCTTCTTCCACTGCGGCGCGGGTGGCGTGCAGGGCGTCTTCCACGCGGGCTTTCTTCTCCTTCATCTCGGTTTCCGTAGCGGCACCGACATTGATGACGGCCACACCACCGGCGAGCTTGGCCAGACGCTCCTGGAGCTTCTCGCTGTCGTAGTCGCTGGTGCTTTCCTCGATCTGCTTGCGGATCTGGTTCACGCGGCCGGTGATGGCTTCGCTCGATCCGGCACCTTCAACGATGGTGGTCGCATCCTTGGTGATGGTCACGCGTTTCGCCTGACCGAGGTCACTGAGTTCGACGCTTTCCAGTTTGATGCCGAGGTCTTCGGTGATCACTTTGCCGCCGGTGAGAACCGCCAGGTCTTCGAGCATCGCTTTGCGACGGTCGCCGAAACCAGGTGCCTTCACAGCCGCCACGTGGAGAATGCCGCGCAGTTTGTTGACAACCAGAGTCGCCAGCGCTTCACCTTCCACATCCTCCGCGATGATCACGAACGGACGACCGGTTTTCGCCACTTTCTCAAGCAGCGGAAGCATGTCCTTCAAGGAGGAAACCTTCTTCTCGTTGATCAGGATCAGCGCGTTGTCGAGAACCGCTTCCATGCCTTCCGTGTCGGTCACGAAATACGGGGAAAGGTAACCTTTGTCGAACTGCATGCCTTCCACGACTTCGAGAGTCGTTTCAATGCCTTTGGCTTCTTCGACGGTGATGGTGCCGTCCTTGCCGACCTTGTCCATGGCTTCGGCGATGATGTTGCCGATTTCCGTGTCCCAGTTGGCGGAGACAGTGGCGACCTGGGCGATTTCCTTGGTGTCGGACACCGTTTTGGAAATCACTTTCAGTTGCGCGACGATCGCCTCGGTGGCTTTCATGATTCCGCGTTGCAGGGAAATCGGATTGGCACCGGCGGTCACGTTGCGCAGGCCTTCTTTGTAGATCGCCTCCGCAAGCACGGTTGCCGTGGTGGTGCCGTCACCGGCGATGTCGCTGGTTCTGCTGGAAACCTCGCGAATGAGCTGGGCGCCCATGTTTTCGTACGGGCACTCCAGTTCGATTTCCTTGGCGACGGAAACGCCGTCCTTGGTGATCGTGGGCGACCCGAATTTCTTGTCGAGAATCACATTGCGACCGGATGGTCCCAGTGTGGCTTTGACGGCACGGGCAAGTTTCTCCACTCCGCGCAGGAGGGCCTGACGGGCGGCTTCATCGAATAGCAGTTGTTTTGCTGGCATATGTGTTGGTAATTAAATTGTTGGTTGGTTAGAATTGTTGGATTATTCCATGATGCCGAGGATGTCGGTCTCGGAAATGATCAGGTGCTCGACGCCGTCGATCTTGACTTCGGTGCCGCCGTATTTGGAGATGAGAACCCGGTCGTTCGCCTTGACGGTGAACTCGATGAGTTTGCCGTTGTCGTCGCGACCGCCGGTGCCGACGGAAATGACGAGGGCTTCCTGAGGTTTCTCCTTGGCAGTGTCCGGAAGGACAATGCCGCCTGCGCTGATTCCTTCAGCCTCGATGCGTTTCACGAGAACGCGTTGACCAAGTGGTTTGATGTTTGCCATGGTAGTATTGTGTGTTTGGTGTGTTGTTGGTTAGACAAGCCGGTTTGACTTGAAAGTGGGAAAAGTGATGAGTGTGAAGTGAGCGGTGATCAGTGGGGGGAAATTCGGGAGGGGGAGATGGGATGGAGAGTCGTTAGGTGACGGGGACTTGAGGGAGACAGAATTTTCGGAATTTCAGAATTAGGTGTTGGTGAGTGCGGCGAGCCAGGTGTCGAGTTCGCGGTGAAGTTGTTGTTCAAGGAATGATTGGAATGCGGGCAGGTTGTCCTGATCGGCGGCTTCGAGGGCTTGATAATAGGCGATCCGATCCGCAGGGGAAATCGAAACCGGTGGATACCCGGCGGCCAACAAAATGAAGTTCATCGCCAGGCGCGCGCTACGGCCATTGCCATCGGCGAACGGGTGAATGCAGGTGATTCCATGATGCAGCGCGGCGGCTTTGCCGAGTGGATCGGTGATTGCCGCCACCTCCGCAAAGAGCTGTTCCATCAGTTCGGGGACCTTGACGGCATTCGGAGGAACAAGCGAAGTGCCGGAAATGCGCACCGCACCACTGCGGTAACTGCCGGCGTATTGGTCCTCAACGCGGGTCAGCACGATGCGATGAATGGTGAGCAGGTCGGAATCGGTGAGTTGCGATGCCTTCGCCGCAAGAGTCTTCACATGTTCCCACGCCTTTTCCAAATTGATTGCCTCGATATGATCCTTGAGCGGCTTGCCGGAAATGGTGATGCCTTGGGCAAGAACCAGGTCCGTCTCGCGCAGCGTCAGTGAATTGCCTTCGATGCTGTTAGACTCATAGATCATGTTCGTGTCCCAAGCCGCCGAAAGACTCGCCACCGCGGCCGCAGCGAGCGGACGCAGGGACTTGAGTGTTTCGAGCTTTGCGGAGAGGGACATGGTGGAAGTGAAGAGCGATCAGTGGGGAACATCAATCAACGACCTCGGCATCGACGACTTTGCCTTTTGCCTTGCGAGGCTCTTCGGGCTGATCATCGCCGCCGGGTTCCACGTCCGGAGCGGCTCCAGCGCCACCCATTTGTTGGGCGGCGTTGTAGAGTTCGGTCATGGTCTTTTCGAGGTCGGTGCTGGCGGATTTGATCGCATCCAGATTGTCGGACTTCAGCGCATCGCGCACGGCCGTGACTTTGCTTTCCAGATCGGCTTTCAACTCCGCTGGGGCCTTGTCGCCGAGTTCCTCGAGTTGCTTCTCCACCTGGAAGGCGAGGTTCTCGGCTTTGTTCTTGATGTCGATGACTTCCACGCGTTTGCGGTCCTCCTCGGCATGGGCCTCGGCATCGGCTTTGGCGCGCTCGATTTCCTCCTTGCTGAGACCCGATGATCCCTGGATGGAGATTTTCTGCTCCTTGCCGGATTGCTTGTCCTTGGCCGAAACGTGGAGAATGCCGTTGGCATCGATGTCAAAAGTCACTTCGATTTGCGGTTCGCCGCGACGTGCGGAGGCGATGCCATCCAAGCGGAAGTTGCCGAGCAGTTTGTTGTCGTTGAACAACGGACGCTCACCCTGGCAAATGCGGATGTCCACGGCGGGTTGGTTGTCGGACGCGGTGGAGAACACCTGCGATTTTTTCGCAGGGATCGTGGTGTTGCGCTCGATCATGTGCGTGGCCCGCGAGCCCTCGGTCTCGATCGAAAGCGAAAGCGGGGTGACATCCAGCAGCAGCACGTCCTTGACGTCGCCGCGCAGCACGCCGCCCTGGATAGCAGCGCCGATGGCGACAACTTCATCGGGGTTCACACCCTTGTGAGGCTCCTTGCCACCGAGTTCGCGTGCGGTTTCGATGACCTTGGGCATGCGGGTCATGCCGCCGACGAGAACGAGTTCGTCGATTTTCGATAGATCGATGCCGGCTTCCTTGATGCAATCGCGCACCGGCTTCTTGGTGCGTTCGAACAGGCTGTCGGTGAGTTGTTCGAGTTTCGCCCGGGTCAGGGTGAACTGGATGTGTTTCGGACCGGTTGCATCGGCGGTGATGAACGGCAGGTTGATGTCGTACGACTGCGAGGAGCTGAGCGCGATCTTGGCTTTTTCCGCCTCCTCCTTGATGCGTTGCAAGGCATCGGCCTGACCCGAGAGGTCCACGCCCTGGTCCTTTTTGAATTCACCGACGATGTGCTGGATGATCGCGTTGTCCCAGTCGTCGCCGCCGAGCTGGGTGTCGCCATTGGTGGCGAGAACTTCGAAAACTCCATCGCCGATTTCAAGAACCGAGATGTCAAATGTTCCACCGCCGAGGTCATAGACCGCGATTTTTTCATCGGACTTCTTGTCGAGTCCGTAGGCCAGCGATGCGGCGGTCGGCTCGTTGATGATGCGCAGCACTTTCAGTCCCGCGATTTCGCCCGCCGCTTTGGTGGCGTTGCGCTGCGAGTCGTTGAAATACGCCGGCACGGTGATCACGGCTTCGGTGATCGTCTCGCCGAGTTTCGCTTCCGCGTCCGCCTTCAATTTGCCGAGCACCATCGCCGCGATTTCCTGCGGAGAGAACGTCTTCGTTTCACCACCGGCCTCGACCTGGATGTGGGCATCGCCATTGGCTGCCGCTACAATTTTATAAGGCAGGCGTTTGTCCGCCTCGGTGAGTTCCGAGAACTTGCGACCGATCAAGCGTTTGGCGGAGTAGATGGTGTTTTTCGGATTGGTGACCGCCTGGCGTTTCGCCGCCTGGCCGACAATGCGCTCGCCCGACTTGGTAAATGCGACCACCGAGGGAGTGGTGCGGGCGCCTTCTGAATTTTCGAGAACCACCGGCTCACCGCCTTCCATGACGGACATGCAGGAGTTGGTGGTGCCGAGGTCGATTCCTAGAATTTTGGACATGATTTGTTTTGGTTGGTGTTGTTGATTGCTGCCCCGATGGACATTTGTTCGGCATCTCTTTTGCAGGGCATGTGCCATTCGACTGAGAAGAGCAGCCCTTGATATTACAAGGAATCCCGGACACACCCGGAACCACCGCCGCGATTGTGGGACAACATGACACGTCAATTTGTCGCGGTGTCGGACATCTTGACACCGCCGAAACCATCCTTGGCACGAGTGTTGCTGCTTGGAAAAAAATCTCCGAAAATGATTGCCAAAGCCGGAAAATTTCTTCTTACTCCGCGCCCCGCCACCCGCAAAATCAGGGCAGATGTCAGAGTGGTCGAATGAGCACGCTTGGAAAGCGTGTGTAGCAGCAATGTTACCGAGGGTTCGAATCCCTCTCTGTCCGCCATTTTTCAAAATGCGAGCTACTTTGCTCTCGAAAGCTGTGAATCAACCCAGCGCTCAGGGATTGCCCCCCCTGAACAGTTCGAGCCGCGGGAAAGCCCCTAGATCATCGCAGGCAATCCCTCTCATACCGCGCGGGAATGATATTAGAGGAAGGGATTGATGGCAGTGATGCCATCGATGCCCGCAAAGTCCCTCACATTTTCGGTGAGAATGGTGGGAATTCCTTCGCGGAGCATGAGTGCGGCAAGTTGGCAGTCATAATAGTTCTGACGGGTTACATTGCCCGCTACGCAGAGGTCGAGTGTGTGGTGAACGCTTTCCAGAGTGAGCGGAAGCACGGTCAACCCGCGCAGGCGGGACAGGGAAAGGATTTTTTCACGCGCCAATGCGGGGCTGTCCGGCGGTTGATTTTTGGGGCCTGTGAGATTCGGATACATTTCCGCCAGGTTTTGCACGGAGACAAACAATTCCACATCAGGACGGTGGCGAAGGGAAAGCACTGATCTTGCTTGACCGTGGCGCGCATCCGCCGCCAGCGTGGCGTAGATCAGCACGTTGGTGTCGACCAAAACACGGCCTGTCACCTCCTCAACGCTCATAGGTTTCCTCCCGGCTGAAGCGCCCGACGAAATGCCCGCTGGAAGTCACGACTTCATCATCCACGGCAGTCCTCTTATGCAAAAATTCCGCCAACGCCATTTCGATGATCTGACTGCGCGAGCGACGCTCCTCCAAACCGTAACGATTCAAATCCTCCAGGAGCTGGTCGTCGATTGTAGCACTGATATGTGATTTCATAACATGACAGTAATACATTTACTGGATCGTGTCAATTCAAATCTTCAAACACTCGGGAGGATCGCCAGCAGGAGGCACAGATCAATCGAAGAGGATGACGGCCCGCCATCGGGACGCACGAGTAGGCAATCCCACGACCAAAACATCACCATCTGCCTGCGTCCCTCTCAATCCGCGGGTAAATGAATTTGAATCATGCGGCAATTTCCCGTCTTCGCGCAGCGGATTATGCGTGCCTTATTGGAAAAATCTGCTTTGTTGGTGACGCCCCATGCCTCAAAAACCCACAGAACAGGTCGTTCTCATTGTCGATCAGGAGATCGAATTCCTTGACTGGGCGACGAAACACCTCGCCGCCAAGGATCTGAAAATCCTTCGCACCGACAACGCGGAAAACGCAGTGAAGATCATTGGCAAAACCCACGTCGATGTGGTGCTGTCGTCAATCGACCTGCAACCCTTTGATGGCATGGAGTTGCTGGGGAAAATCAAGGCGCAGTCGCCCTCCACGCTGGTCATTCTGATCGCAGGATTCCCCACCACCGGACAGGTGATCGAGGCGACCCAGCGGGGTGCCCATGATGTCCTGCGCAAGGAGTCGCTGGCCTTCGAACTGCGCTCGGTGCTGGAATCGGCGCTGCAGCTTGCCGAGGACCGCCGCTCCGCCGACACCAGCCCCAGCATTCACCCCTCGTATGACGGTCGCGTGAAAATCATCGGCGTTTCCCGCGCGCTGCAGGACGTGTTCAAAATCGTCGGCCGCGTCGCGCGATCGGACGCGCCGGTTTTGGTTTCCGGCGAAAGCGGTTCGGGCAAGGAGCTGATCGCCAAGGCCATCCACGAATACTCGCCGCGTCGATTGAAGGAAATGATTCCGCTGAATTGCGGGGCGATTCCCGAAAATCTGCTGGAGTCGGAATTGTTCGGCCACGAAAAAGGCTCGTTCACCGGTGCCATCGCGCGGCGGGCCGGTCGCTTCGAACAGGCGGACGGAGGCACGTTGTTTCTCGATGAAATCGGCGACATGCCGCTATCGATCCAGGTCAAGCTGTTGCGGGTTTTGCAGGACGGCTCATTCTCGCGGGTCGGTTCCAACGAGACCCTGACTAGCGACGTGCGCATCATCACCGCCACCCACAAGGATCTGGCGAGCGAAGTGGCTGCGGGCCGTTTCCGCGAGGACTTGTATTATCGGCTCAACGTCGTGGAAGTCCGCATCCCGCCGCTGCGGGACCGCAAGGAGGACATTCCGCTGCTGGCCGAATATTTTCTCCAGAAAATCACCCGCAAGAACGGCATGGCCCGCATCCTTCTCTCGCAGGAGGCGATCGCGGCAATGCAGGCGCACAACTGGCCGGGCAATGTGCGCGAACTCGAGAACACCATCGCCCGCGCCTGCGCCCTGGCCTCGTCCTCGGTGCTGCTGCCTGCCGACATCCCGCTGGCCACTTCAACGATCACCTCGCGCATCAAGCTCGACGATGCCATCGACCGCATCCTCAATTCCGCGCCGTCGGGCAACATCATCAACTGGGTGATTTCCCAACTTGCCCAGCGCGCTGTTGAACTTTCCGAGAGCGACTTGAAACAAACCTCGATCAATCTGGGCATCAGCCAGCAGGAGTTGAAAAAAATCCTGGCACCCTAGAAACCATGTTTCAGGAAATCGCACATCCTCTGATCGCCCACGAAATGGGAATCCTCCGCCAGAAGGATTGCCCGCCTGCATTGTTCCGTCAGAGCGTCCGCCGAGTGGCCGCGCTGATGACACCGTACATCTGCGAATCCTTCGCCACTTCGGCCTACGAAATCGAAACTCCGCTGGAAACAACCACGGCTCGACGCCTGCAACACGATGTCGTGCTCGTGCCGATCCTGCGCGCCGGGCTGGGATTTCTCGACGGCTTTCTCGACATGTTGCCGCATGCGATCGTCGCCCACATCGGACTCCGGCGCAACGAAGAGACATTGCAACCGCACACCTACTATTCCAACCTGCCGTTGGCGGTGGAGAGTGCCGAAATCATTCTGCTCGATCCGATGCTCGCGACCGGTGGCTCGGCGGTGGAAGCGGTGAAACAACTGCGCGAAGCCGGGGCGAAAAACATCCGCTTTGCCTGCCTGGTCGCGGCTCCGGAAGGTGTTGAGTATTTTACCAAGGCATGGCCGGACGTCCCGGTTCACGCCGCCGTGCTCGACCGCTGCCTCAACGAAAAAGGCTACATTCTTCCCGGCTTGGGCGATGCCGGGGACCGTTTGTTCGGCACCTGAAAACTGAGGAGTTCATGGTTGGGGCTACAAACCGTTGGACAGTCTGATCCAACCACTGAGGACACTGATGGATTTCTATCTCAGTGCTTTCAGTGGTTCTCTAAGTCCTAAGATTGGAAAGTCTCGAGTTGTCGTCCAAGCCGCAGACAATTGAAAAAACGCCCGTCACTCCGGAAAAATCCATCGACTGTCGAAGTCCTGGATCGCCTCGCCCTTCTGGATTTTCCAATAACGATCCACATAGCGTTCCACTCCCTTGCGATAGCTCAGCTCCGTGTTGCCTTTGCGGGTCCATTGAAAACGAACCTCGCGCACATCGGACGGCAGTTCGATCACGCGGTCCCGGGCCTCCACGGCCTTGCCATCCGCGACGGCGGAACGCAGCTCGACGAACCAGGGGATGTGAAACCGCAGGCCAGCGGGAGCCTTGCGCCATTGAGCTTCGAACTTCAATGTCGCGCCTTCCTCCGAGGCATCGAGCGTGTAAGAAACAGGGCCGAAGTCGGTGGGGGCTTGTTTGACTTTCACACTTCGACCGGCGACCAGCCATTCGGGTGAAAGGGCCGATGCCAGATGCAGCAGAGGTTCCTGCATGTCCTCGCGGACGAGCATGTTGCGCAGGCACTCGTTGTAGCGCGCAGCGCACCAGCCGTGCGGCGGGTAGTTGTTGTGGAAATTGCGGTCGCGCCACGCCCAGATGTCGTATTCAAATCCGGTGTGGGTGCTGCCGGTGTGGACAAGGAAGGAATAAAAATCGGTCACCACTTCGCGGTCCATCCCCAGCGCGAGCAGGGTCTGCAACACCTGGAATGTTTCGTAGTGATGAATGACGGTGTGCTCCGGCTTCGACCAATCGACGGCTTTGCCCTCCTTGCTCTTGAGCACTTTGTAGGCATTGTGTTCGTAGGTCATGATCCCTTCCTGATAGGCGTAGTTGCGCACCGTTTGCACGGTGTTTTTCACCATCGGATCCGCGGCGCTGATGACACCGAAAGGATACACTCCGCCCGAGGCGTTCTCCCAGTCCATGCCGGCCAATGGATCGTCGAGGCCCGGAGGAATGTAACCACCGGTGCGATCGGTGATGTTCTTGAGCCGGGTTAAAAACTTCGCCTTGTAGGCATCGTGCAGTTTGAGGAAACGTGCGGCATCGGCCTCCTTGCCGACGGCGGTGGCGAGTTCGACGGCATCCTGCAAGCCTCGCAACACCCAGAAGCTGTGTCCGGTGTAATGGCCGTCGATGCGCTCGTTGTCGTAGGGCCCGGCCACCGGCCAAAGTCCCCAGGGATCGGTAGCGATTTCTTTTTCGAGAATCTTGATGTGCGGGGGCACTGCGGCATAGACCCGTTCGACAAAAGTTTTGTCGCCGGTAATCCGATAGTGTGCGGCCAGGGTCCACAGAGCCTGACCCCATGCGTCGGGATGGGTGCAGCGCAATCCGGTGATCGCTCCTTTTTCATTTTTCAACAACACATGCGTAATGCACTCCTCGGCGATCTTCGGCAACCCCAGCATGTCGTAGGTGTGAATGATGAATGCGGCATCGCGCGAGAAAAAGTCATCGTACTGGACATCGCTGACCGTCTGTATCCAGGTTTTGCGGTCCTGTTCGAGGTCGCGCGCCATCAAGTCATACATCAGCGATGCCTTCTGCATTTCCATCACCTTCTGCTCGGGAACTTCCAGCACCGCTCCCTGGTTCAGTTGTTCAAGCCAGAACTTGCTGCTGCGTTCAAGGTAATCGTCGAATCCGGAATCGGTGACTTCTTTGATCCGTTTGGCCCGATCATCCGCCACCGGCACGAAGGGAACGACGATGTCCACCGAAGCCGACTGTCCGGCCGCCAGTTGAATGACAAACTCAAAGGGTTCCACGTTGGCTGGCGCGTCGATCACCTTCCAGCCCGAATCGTCCGGACGATAGCGGAAGATCAGGTGCTTGCTGTCGGTGCGGTGAACCTCCCCGGCGTTGCGGACATCCGTCGGCTCCCACAATTTCCACGGCTGCCATGTTTTCTGATCGATGAATTGATCGGCCCACCACATCGGTTTGGTGCGGTCGAACAACGGATGCCGCCACGCTCCCTCGTGGTCATAAACCCGGGCACCGATCGCGGCGCGCTGCTCCGTTTTCCCGGGATTGGTCGCGGTGATACGAAAAAAACCTAACAGATTTCCGAGCGGATCAAGCGCCACCGGAGCGGCGAATGCTTTCACGCGGTATTCAATCCCGTCGAGCAGGGAACTGTAATGGATCACCGGCAGACAGCCTTTTTCGAGCGTCCTGGCCCGGCTGTTCAATGGTTTGAGCGGCGTGCCCGCTGTCAGGGTCAACTCACCCCAGTAGCCGCTGAAGGCGCCGTCGGCGGTCAATTGAAACGCCTTGGGCGCGTCCATGAAGCCGATCGCATCACTGGGATTCAGAAAATAGTTGAAGGGTGCCTGCAAATCGCGACTGCGCTCATCGGTGCGCGGATCATCGAGATATCCTTGGGCGTTCAGGAGTGGTGAGGCGCCGAATCCAACAAGGCAGCAAAGCTGCCAGCCACAAAAAATCGAAAGGCGATGTTTGTTCATGAGAATGGAGGAGCGGATGAAAAGCACCGGAAGCTGGCTTGGCAGCAGGCGGATGGACTAGGCATCGTTGAAAATGCATGCAAACTCAAGAAGAAAAACTTCCGCACCAGTGATCGGGCGAGTTTTGCCTTCCCAATGGTCCGACCGATTCCCATACTGGAGCGAGTCCCGCCAACGCCATGAAATACAACGCGAATTTTTTCCCGAAGATATTCCTCTCCGCCCTGTCTCTGCTCTGCCTTCCCGGCATGGCTGCGGAAACCAACGAATTTTTCGCGATGGACACCATCGCCCGCGGCCGACCTGCGGAAGTCGTGCCCTTGTTGAAGGAACTCGGTTATTCCGGACTCGGTGGCGCGGTCGGCGACGGCGAAATGGCGCTGGCGTTGAAAGCCGCCGGATTGCGATACTACAATGGCTACCTGACGCTGTCGTTCGATGCCGAAAAACCGGCGCTCGATGACAAACTGCGCCAGCAGATCGAGGCGATGAAAGGTCACGATGCCGCATTGTGGCTGGCCGTGGACAAGGTCCGCAAGAACAACCAGGCCTATGCGAATTCATCAGCCGATGCCGACGACACCGTGATTGCCAAACTCCGCGAGATCGCTGCTTTCGCCGAGCCGCGCGGTGTGAAAATCGCACTCTATCCACACGCCGCGACGTGGTTGGAGAAAGTCGAGGTCGCCACGCGCATCGCCGACAAAATCAACAGTCCCACAGTGGGAATGACCTTCAATCTTTGTCACTGGCTGAAAGTGGAAGGCACCGAAACCGATCCGATGCCGGTGCTGAAAGCCGCACTGCCACGGCTGATGTTCGTGACCATCAACGGTGCGGATGGCGGTGACACCCGCGCGATGGGCTGGGATCGATTGATCCAACCGCTGGGACAGGGAAGTTATGATGTCGCGGCTTTTGTGAAAGGCGTTCGCGCCGTCGGCTACAAAGGCCCGGTTGGTTTCCAAGGATACGGCATTCAAGCCGCGCCGCGCGAAGTGCTGAAAAAAACCATGGAGGCCTGGAAGGGTTTCTGACGGACGGGCAGGACGTTCACCGGTCCTACATCGGATTTTCATCGACACGAGTGCGATAACTCTCGACCGCGCGACTCCAGGAACTGTGGAGTTGTTCAAAAGGCCGGGACCAGACGCTGCGGTGCATCTGCAGCATGCCTTGCGAACTGTACATCACCTCGGTCAGTTCGTTTTTATCCAGCGCCTCACTCCCGGCCATCAACCATTTTTCGATCAACGGCTCCTGATAGTCGTCGCTGTCGGGATCGAGCAGCGAAACATGAACGCCGTTGACATACGGGTCCACCACTGCGGCGATCACTCCTTCGCGGAAGGGTGCGTTGGCGGTCAACGCGACATCCACAGCGGTGACCGAGGCATCGGCGAGTCGAATGACCTCAGGCGGATACAATTCCTCCGGGATCGCGAGAATTTTCTGCGCAAGCAGGGCGCGACCGTAGCGGGACCGGCTGGTCCAAACGGAAACAACGGGCGCAAGCAACAGGCCGGCGAGGATCGGCGACATCCAGCAGGCGAAGGTCGGGCCGATGTACCATGCCAGGGCCGACCAGCCGATGCCGAGCAGCACGGCGGGGCCGTGAAAAGGAATCGCCTCGAACCATGACGTGCCGTCGGTTTCGCGCGTTTGATTGCCCCAGTTCACCGTGCGTCCGAGCACCATGCCCAGCACCATCAGCGTGTGGGTGACCATCACCGACGGCGCGAGCAGGGCGGAGAGGAGCATTTCCATCAGCATGCCCGCGGTCAGCGAAAACGAATTGCCAAATCCCTTGCGCAATCGCGAATGAAACAACACGCCGAGATACGCGAGGATTTTCGGTGCGAACAACAAGCCCATCACCATCGCCGCAAGAATCATCGCCTGTTCATTCCAGGTCAATCCGAGGTGTTTTCCGAAAAATCCCGCGTAGCTGACCGAAGTGAGATTGCTGACACGGAAGTCCCATGCCGACCAGGTGCTGATCAGCAGAAACAAAAACCACAGCGGACTGCCGAGATAGGCCATGATCCCCATGAACAAATGCGCGCGACTCGGCAGCGGAAAACCACGGGCAAACACCAGCCACATGTGTTGGAGATTTCCCTGGCACCAGCGGCGGTCCCGCTTGAGGTGATCGATCAGCGTGGGTGGCGCTTCCTCGTATGTGCCCTCCAAATCCCACGCCAGCCAAACCTCCCAGCCTGCCTTGACCATCAAAGCGGCCTCGACAAAATCGTGGCTGAGGATTTTCCCGCCGAACGGCTCCTTGCCGGGCAATGCGGGAAGTTCACAGAACTCCGAAAACGGTTTCACGCGGATCAACGCGTTGTGACCCCAATAACTGCCCTGGCCAAGCTGCCAGAAATTCAGTCCGCGAATGAACATCGGACCATACAAACGCATCGCGAATTGCTGCAAGCGCGAGAAAACCGACTGACCGCGGATCAGCTTCGGCGGTGTTTGCAAGATCCCCAGCCGCGGACTGATGTCCATGATCCGCGCCATCGAAACAATGTCGCGTCCTTCCATCAGGCTGTCGGCATCCAGCACCAACATGCCTTCATATCGTCCGCCCCAGGTCCTGACGAAGTCTCCGATGTTGCCCGCCTTGCGGTTCTCGTTGATGCGGCGGCGGCGGTAGAAGATCCGACCGAAGGCGTTGAGCTTCCGGCTCATGTTGGTCCACGCTACCTCCTCCTCCACCCAGAGTTGCAACTTCGTGGTGTCGCTGAGGATGAAGAAGTCGAAAGACTCCAGCCTGCCGGTGGCCTCGATCGACCGATAGATCGCCTCGACGCGGGCGCAGACCTTGATGATGTCCTCGTTGTAGACCGGCATCACCACCGCGTAACGGTTGGTCAGCGGACCGTCTTGCAGCTTTCTCAAATCGGTGATCCGCACCGAGCGCCAGCTCCAAATCCAGTCCCATACACCGGCGAATGCATGGAACGCACCGAGAACGAGCAGACCGTTGAGCAGCGCGAAAATCAGCAGCAGAAAAATGTGGGAATTGTTGAAACCCAACCGGTCGTACAAATCCGCCAACCACACAATCGCAAACAGGTTGAAGAATGCGACGAGCCCGAAAAAAATGAGTCGCCGCAAGCGCACCCGAAAACGGCTGACCAAGGCGGGCGCGCAGGGAGGAGGAGAAATCGATGGCGGCTTGTCGGAACCAATCCCCTGCCCTGGGTCGTGCGGCTCCTCACGGGCGGCAACGACATGTTGGAAATTCGCAGCCTCGACATCCGGATCATCGCTCTGGTAGTACTGTTCCAGCATAGAATCATCCCTTCCAAATCAACCAGCCGATCGCGGCGATGCATGCCAGAATCCCCCCGTAGTACATTTTTTTCATCAGCGGGCGTCGTTCCATCATGCCAAACCATTGCGCCGCTCCGCTGCCCAGTGCATTCAGTTCCAACGGTTGCGGGGTCATCGTCAACAACGCGAACTGCGGCCCGGCGGCGAGATACGCGGAGCGCATTTTTTCCACAAACGGCCGGGGCCATGGCGACTGGGCGAGGAAAACCGGTTGCCATTTGCCCGGCATGTCCGCCAGCAACAACGCAAGCCGGCCGCGCGCGGCGAGGCGGTTGTCTTCCAACTGCACGTCGAGCACGTCGGATGTCCAGTCGGCCACCGCCTTCAAGGTTTCCTCCATCGCCAATATCCGCGGCACTTTTTCCGGCTCGCGGGCCTGGCGGTCCGATGCGCGAAAGAGAATCGCGCGCACCATGTCGGCCACCAGCAGCCGGTTGCGAAGTTGCAGGGCGCGCAAGTAGCACTCCACGGAAATGTAGGCCTGCTCCCACTCGGCGAGTTCCACCTCGCTGAGCGGACGCAGCGGGTTCATGGCTGGATTCGATATATCCATGTTTCTGTGAGAAAATCCTCGCCTTTTTTCAGGCAGCAGCGCATTTCCACGGGTCCGACATCGGCCAGCTTGCCTTCCTCGGTTGCCGGTGCCAGAAGGAATCCAAGCCGCCAGCGATTGCCTTCCATTTTCTGCACGTTGCTGAATTTCACTTTCAGTTTGGCGGCCGCATCGCCACAGATTTCGATCATGGGAGTGAGTTCCGATGGTTCCTTGATCTCATCCAGTTTGCCGCCGCTGAATTCGACGATCATGGTGCGTTGTTCCGGCTCCCATGCGTGCACTCCGGTGCGCGTGGCCACCACATGCCCGCCCGCCGATGCCAGGTCCTCACGCAGGGTCCAGTGCTGGCGATACTTGAATTCCAATCGCTGTCCGGGTTGCGGGGTTTCATCCGGCACCCAGGTCGCGACTATGTTGTCGTCCAACTCCCGCACCGTCGGAATTTCCATCAGCATGACTTTCCCCTTGCCCCAGTCGTTCGTCGGCTCGATCCACACCGAGGGCCGCAAATGATAGGCGGCCTCGCCGTCCTCGTAGGCGGCAAAACGACGATCGCGTTGCGCCAGCCCGAAGCCTTTCAACTGGCTCGCTTCAAAGAAACTGAACTCCAGCCTTGCGCTGTCATTGGTGATCGGCCTCCAGATTTTCTCCCCGGACGCCATGTGGATCACCAGGCCGTCGGAATCGTGCACCTCGGGCCGGAAATCATCGAAGCGGCGTTTGGAGTTTTCCCCGAACCAATACATGCTGGAGAGCGGTGCCACCCCGAATCGTTTGCAAGCCTTGCGGGGAAAGAGCACCGCGCGCACATCAACCACCGTGTCTTCGCCGGGAGTGATGGCGAAATCATACGCGCCGCTCGTCGAGGGACTGTTGAGCAGTGCGAGGAACCGCACCCCGGTGGCATCCGGCTTGGGCTTGGCGAGCCAGAACTTGGTGAAGCGGGGAAACTCCTCCGGACTGCCTTCGGCACCGGTATCGATCGCCAGTCCGCGCGCGGAAAGTCCATAGCGCAGATCTTTTCCCAGCGCGCGCCAGTAGCTCGCCCCTTGAAACACCACCATCTCATCGATCACGCCATTGCCATGAAAATCGGTAAACAACTTGAAGCCCGCGTAACCGACATTGCCGTTCTCTTCCGCATGATCGCTGACGAGTTTTCCATAGTTGAAGAAGTCCTGGGAAAATCTCACCTCCTGCTGGTGGGTGTCGGTGAATTCATTGATCACCACGGAATCCCGAAACAAGTATCCCGGATGAAAAAACTGCGCACGAAAAGGAAGATCGTCGCTGGCCCACAAGGACTTCTCCACCCGAAATCGGATGTCCCGATACTGATCGTAGGTCAGATCCTTCATCCACGCCGGCATGGCCATGCTGTCGGAGACATGATACTCGTTTTCCGCCAGCTCGCGCGCCTTGGCTTCGATCATCTCAAACTTTACCTCACCACGTTCCCAGGCACCTAACGAAAAGGGGAGCAGCAATACAACGAAGGCGGACTTGGCGGAAAAATATTTCATCGCTCGCCGGAACTGTGCCCGATCCCGCGCACCGGGTCAAGACATTGCTCCCGTCCATCATCGGATTTACAACAAAAAGACGATGTGTGGCCAACACCGCCACATCCGCGCCCATTCTTGCCCATGCCTGAACCACGGGGATCGCCGCAACAACAGCCGCAAGGTTGATGGTGGAATGCTTTGACTTCACGACGTGCGCATCGTCATTGATTTTCCCATCAACACGGCTATGTTCCGTGCCCACGAACATGGAATTCACCCGCTACGGCAATTCGCGCCCTCCCTTTTTCACTTTGGGACGTTTCCCCATTCATCTGACCCAGATCATCGTAATGATGCTCGTTGCTTCGATGCTCGTTTGTCTGGTCATGGGAATGTCGTCCTATGCGGAGCTGATGGAGTTTTCGACGCATACGGATCTGCAAAAAACCTGGTGGACGGTTTTCAGTTACCTTTGGTTTGCGGACCCGACTGTCAGTTTCATCTTCAGCCTGGTGGTATTCGCGATTTTTGGATCACGGGTAGAGGAACGCACCGAGCCCGCGGTTTTTGCGCTGATTTGCGCGATGGCCTGGCTGATGCCGCCGCTGGTGCTGCTGGCCTGCCAGGCCCTGGGCCCTGGTTTCCTGCTGGGTCCCCAGTTGTTAGGGACGCTGGTGTTTCTGATCTATTGCCTGATGAATCCGGAAGAGCCGTTTTTTTTCTTTGGCATCCGCTTGAAATGGATCGCCTTGATCGTGTTGCTCGGCACCGCAGGCACCGACATCGTTTTTCGCCAGTGGACGATGCTGGCGATGCATGTCGTTGTGTTCGGCGCAATCTGGGCCTTGCTGCGCCATCAAAACCTGCTTCGACCGCTGCAACTGGCGGACGAACTGGGACTGCCCGAATTAAAAAGCCGGCCCAAAAAGCCGGTGACATCGCGTCAGGAACCAAAACTCAAACCGCGGACGGTGATTGATTTGAAAGCCACCAACGCGATGGACCGGATTCTCGACAAGGTCCGCGAGAAAGGCCTGCACTCGCTGACCGAGAAAGAAAAAAAACTGCTGATGGAAATCAGCCGCGAACAGCAGGGCGGGGAAAGTTGATAAAACTCACACCGGTTCCTTGTCCAAATGGAAGGCGTCGTGAACGGCGCGTGCGGCGTCCTCGATGAAGCGCTCGTCCACCGTCACCGCGATTTTGATTTCCGAGGTGGAGATCATGCCGATGTTGATGCCGGCGTCGCCGAGGGCCTTGAACATGGTCGCGGCGACACCCGAATGCGAGCGCATGCCGATGCCGACCGCGGAAAGTTTGGCGATGCCGCCTTCGGTTTCCACCTTCGCGTGACCGCCGAGCCTGGCGATCACCGGCTTCAATGCGGCCTGGGCTTTGCCGAGGTCGTTCGAATGCATGGTGAACGAATGCCGCGCGAAGCCGTCACTGGCAATGTTCGAAATGATCATGTCCAGATTGATTTCGGCCTCGGCGAGGGCTCCGAGAATCGCCGCGGACATGCCCGGGGCATCGGGAATGCCGGTCACGGTGACACGGGCTTGCGAGCGTTCGATGCTGATTCCACGAATGACGACGTTTTCCATAGCGGTATGTTCTTCTCTAACGAGGGTTCCGGGATTGTTGTTGAGGCTGGAGCGCACCTCGAAAATGACTCCGTATTTTTTCGCAAATTCCACCGAGCGCGACTGCATGACCTTCGAGCCTGACGAGGCCATTTCGAGCATCTCATCGTAGCTGATTTCCGGCAGCTTGCGCGCGTTCGGGACGATGCGAGGGTCGCAGGTGTAAACGCCATCGACATCGGTGAGAATCTGACAGACATCCGCCTTGAGAGCGGCGGCGATCGCAATCGCGGTGAGGTCCGAACCACCGCGGCCGAGCGTGTGGATCATGCCTTCTGGAGTGACGCCCTGAAAACCCGCGACGACCAGGGTTTTGCCCTCGTCAAGCAACTGGTTCATCAGCGAGGGATCGATTTCCAGAATCCGCCCGCGGGTATGCGATCCGGTGGTGAAAATGCCCGCCTGGGCTCCGGTGATCGAGGCGGCTTCGACACCAATGTCCTGCAAAGCCATCGCAACCAGGGCGATCGACTGTTGTTCGCCGGTGGACACCAGAACGTCCAATTCGCGCTCGGGCGGACAGGCCGAGAGTTCATGGGCCATTTTCAGCAGTCCGTCGGTCACACCCGACATCGCCGAAACCACGGCGACAACCTTGTTTCCGTCATCGCGCGTCGATTTCAGCCGATTGGCCACATTGCGGATGCGGTCCAGCGATCCGACCGAGGTGCCGCCGTATTTTTGAACGATGAGTGCCATAGATTCCGAAAGGACGGCAACTACAAGTGAATCGGGCGGTCTTGGCAAGTCGAAACGTCGTTCGCATTAGGGCGCAGCGTTGATTTTTGACTTTGTTCATACGGCATAATCCACCCAAGAAGCCCTGTGCCGGGCGCTTTTTTGCAGCCGCATATTCGCTGATTGACAACACTCCATGTAAAACTTAGTATTACTCCATGATAAAAACCATTTCCAAAATCGGCAACTCACACGGCATCATCTTCGATTCCACCTTGATGGGCCTGGCACATCTCAAAGCGGGTGACGAAGTCACTGTCTCTCTGCATGACGGCGGATCGATCATTATCACTCCCGTTCGTCCGGTCATCGATTCGAAACAGGCTGCGGTCAAAACCAAACAACTGATCCAGAAAAATTCGGAACTGTTCCGCCGGTTGTCGTGACGCGATCCATTCGTCATCTCACCGTGGAATCAGTCAAAGCGATTCACGCGCAAGTCCTTGCCGCACACGGTGGTGGTGCTGGCATTCGCGAGCAAGCATTGCTGGAATCAGCAGTTGCAGCTCCACAGGCAACGTTGCTAGGCGAGCCATTGTTTGCCGATCCGATCGAGATTGCGGCTGCGTACTTTTACTACCTGTGTCGCAATCATCCCTTCGTCGATGGCAACAAACGAGTCGCGCTTGCCAGTTGCCTCGTCTTTCTGAGTGAAAACGAACTGCTTCCCGCAGAGACTTTGGAAGCAGATGCATGGGAGCAATTTGTTCTCGACGTCGCCGCCAGCCGACTCGATCGCGAAGCCACGACCATTCGACTCCACAAGTTGTTACGCAAGCTGAAGCGGGGAAAAAAAATCTGAAACGGCAGCACTTTTTTATGGTTGGAAATTACCGGTAGTTGTGCAGGTTGTCGCCGGGGGCATTTCCGATTTTGGAAGATGGCAAACACACGTGTGCCGGGGCATTTCCGGTTTTAGAAGGTGGCCAACACACTTGTGCCGTAGCATTTCCGATTTTGGAAGGTGGCAAACTCACGTGTGCCGGGGTATTTCCGATTTTGGACGGTGGCAAACTCACGTGTGCCGGGGTATTTCCGATTTTGGAAGGTGGCAAACGCAAGTGTGCTGAGGTGTTTCCGATTTTGGAAGGTGGCAAACTCACGTGTGCCGGGGTATTTCCGATTTTGGAAGGTGGCAAACTCACGCATGACATCACGGTTGAGCTGCTGGCGCGCTCGGTTCGACATAATGACAAACTTTGGGCTTACCTCCCACAAATCCCTCGTTCATTTTTTGACGCTATGAAAAACCTACGTACTTACTTCAAAGTCATCTTCGACAGCCCAAAAATCAGCGACGACAACCTGCGCAAGTTTGCTGAAATCCACCTCCAACGGCTCTCCGCCGACAATCCTGGTGGCATTTTCACCGCACTCATCACCGCGACTACCGGCGCCTACCAAGCCTACTTCGGGGCCATTGTGGACGAGGCCACCCGTGCCGCCATCCAGAAGGGCATGACGCTCAAAATGAACAATGCGCTGGATGCTTTCCTCGAGGCCGCGCGCCGCCAGGAAGGCCGCATCCGCGCCGAATACGATAAAGAATCCGCCGTTTATGCCGAATTTTATCCTCAAGGGCTGAACGAATACAACCAAGCCAGCCTCGCCGATGTGGAAGCCTTGATGCTCCGCTACGCACAAGCCGCCGAGCGCCATGTCGCGCTGCTGGGACAGAATTTTGTCGACACCTTCAAGGATTTTCATGCGAAATTCACCGCCGTGCGCACTGCGCAACTGCTGGCGATCGGCGGAGTGAAAGCCGAAAAAACGGACACCCGCGGCAGCCGCGATGCCTTGGAAGACCAATTGATGGACAATCTGTTCACCCTGGCGATGAAATTCAAACGCAATGCGGATGCCGGAATGGCCTACTTTGATCAATCCTTCCTGCGCGATGCCGCCGCGGCCGATGAGGACGGCGACGATGCCCCGCCACCACCGCAGGTATGAGAGCAGCAGGGGCAGAGGCGCAGATCTCATTCCTACCTTGTGATGATATAGATAGCCCGCCTCATTCGGTCACAAGACAACTCTGCACAGCCCATCAATGAGTTGCCGCAACGCCTTGCGCTCGCAGGAATTTCCGCGAGTGATGAGTACGTCTCTGGGTGTTTGACGACGCACGGTGAATTTCAAATGCAGTTTGGCCGCGCGGTTTTGGTCATTGAGCCAGAGCGCCCGGTGCTGCGTGGTAGGGCTGTCATCAAGGTGCCGTCCACCAGTTTGAGTTTGTCTGCGAGATGGGCGAGCCGGGCACCACCCCCGGAGGTGGATATTTCGCCCGCGAGTTTCAGGAACACTTGCTTAAGCAATTCAGGGTCGAAGTTTCCTCGCGCCTCAGAAAAACTGCCCAAACTCACAGGTCTTGTGCAAACATCATCCTGCAAGTTTATGAGGTGACTCGCCACCTCATCAGCCGTCAGCTGACCCACTTATGCCCCTCATCCGCTTTCCCACCCTGCGAATTCTAGGAAAATAGTCTTGCCCCAAGCAAACACGTGTTTATTCTAGCCATGGCCGCGCAAGCGGATGAGGTCTGAATATCCTCTCACGAAGCCGTTAGCAATGACCGCAAACCATTGCTGCCAAACCAGCCGAAAGGTCGGGGAGGCAGCGGCGCATGTCCAAGCCGCTTTCTTCGGAGGTAGGCCAAAGGCCGCTGCGGACGTATTGTTGCGACTTTTGAACTCCCCGTCCACCTGAGTGGAACTATTACATCATGTCACTATGAAAACGATACCTATATTCTTCTACCTGATTAGTTCCCTATCTCTTTACGCTCAAGAACCTAGCAGCGAAGATGCCGAGTTGATCGATCCCATTGTTCGTGAAGCTGCAAGCGAATCTCCCGCCGCGCCTCAACAAGGCCTCGAAGTCCCTCCGGAAAATATTCTCGAGTCCAAAGTCATCCATCGTGATGGCCAAAAATTCACCATTCAGGAAATCGTCCCCATCGATCTTCCTCCCATCCCGGCGGCACCTGCACCGCAACCGCTCACCGCCGAAGAACTCGCGGCTCGCGACGCGCGTATCGCACAGGCCGATCCGCAGCGTACGCTGATGCTCTCCTGCACCGTGTATGACGACACCCGCACGCTCATCACTTGGAACAGCCAAGGCTTGACACCCATGCAAACCTACAAAGCATGGAGCAATGTCAACTTCCACCACTTCGATTCCCTCCGCCGCTTTAAGAAAAACCGCACCACCTACATGCTCATGTTCATGGTCGGCGATGAGGACACCGCCAGGGCCGCAGCCCGCGCTGCCCGCGCCGGAAAAACCTATTCCCCGCCACTCATTCCCGAACTGCCCGCCGACAGCAGCACCGAGCCCCGATTTCAAGTCATCCAAGGAAACCCCAGCGACGAAGAACTCGCGCCTTTATTCGGTCTGCACGAAATCTATCGTGAAAACCACAACGAACTCATCGCCGAACATCAACGCCTGACACTCGAGCGTGCCCAAAAAGCCGCCGAACGCCTCGCCAATCCCCCTGATCCCAAACCCGACATCATCATTCAACACTGGACCATCGAGCCAAAAGCTAACACCAACGAAGCAGGAGGTGCCCAGTGAAAAAACTCATCCTCCTGCACACCCTGCTTTTCAGTGCAATTGCCCATGCCATCCTAGACACGAACAACAACGGCCTGAGCGACCTCTGGGAAAAACAGTATAACGACGGCCAACTATTCTCCCCAACAAACCCGGAGCACCTGCCCAACGCCGACCCCGATCTAGACGGCTGGGACAATCGAACCGAAGCCGCCGCCGGCACCGATCCTTCATTGGCCAATCCACCCGAAGGCATCGTCGCCACCACACTGCTCCCCAGCGCGACCGCCGGAGCCTACACCCTCACCTGGCCCACCCGGATCGGCAAACGCTACCAACTCCAGGCCAGCTCCGATCTGGAAAACTGGCTCCCAGTCGGCGAACCCATCATTGCGGAAAACACCAGTCACAGCACCGGCATCAACGTCACCGAGCCCGGCTCTCCCACCCCTCCAAAGCTCTTCTGGCACGTGCTGATCGACGACATCGACTCCGACATCGACGGTCTCACCAACAACGAAGAACACCAACTTGCCACCAATCCTAACGCCTCCGACAGCGATGGCGATACCCTTCTCGATGGATGGGAAGTTGCCTACGGCATTAATCCCAACGACGACGGCACATTCAACGTGATCAACGGAGCAAACGGCGACCCCGATAACGACGGAGCCATCAATTCCGTCGAACAAAACGCTGGCAGTTCACCGACCAATACCGCGTCCACTCCCAGCGACATCGACGGCGATGGTTTGCTCAATGACAAAGATGCTGACCCTAAGAAAATTCTCATTGATTGGGAACGTGCTCACGAAGGCAGCTATGTCGTCATCGATTTGGAGATGCAACCACTCACAGCCAACTCCACCCAACACGGGCGTTCTACCGTCCCGGCAGTCCTCAATGACAATAACAACATCTGTCGGGAACCCGTCTTGGAAAATGGCGAAAAAACTCCCGCCACATGGGACACTGAATCCTTTCCCGTCGTCTGGAATCCGCTTGCCAATTTCAGCAATGTCAGCAACGCCATCCAAACCTTCAATGATTTCACCGTCTCATTCAACAACAGCCAACATACCTATCACGGACACCACCTCGACGATGGATCCGATGACAGTCCCGGACCCCGCGCAATCACAGTGAAGTGGGGCGGTCTGAATTCTGCGCCGAGTCGTTACGGTGACTACTCCACCCAACACACCCACCGCCTTGTCGAAAGCAGATTCAATCAGCTTGCCACAGAGGAACGCATCTACCATCAAGGCACCACACCTATAACAATCACGTCCACCCTGACCGCCCCTGGATTCTCAATCACTGCCACGTCGGCAGAAACCACAGACATACCAAGCATCGATTGGTTCAACCTTTACTCTGCGGCACCGCAGATCACCCGAACCGGAAAAATACTCGTTCACCAGAACGGTGGAGTCAAAATCAACGACATCACCCCACCCAGCAGCATCATTTATGGCATCACCGCCGATCCGCACGATAACACCTTAGTCGCGGTTCCCGGTGCCGCAGGCGGGCAAAGCGTAAGCACCCAGCGGCACCGCAACGGCAATTGGGAACTCATGCCCGTGCCCGGCATCATGGACATGAACGCAGACGGAATCGGCATCACTTTCCCTGAGCATCAAGTCTGGCGCAATGGCAAAACCGTAAACCTCGATGACCTACTCAGCGAATCCGGTTGGGAAAACTTCAAAGCCGAACAAATCAATGAAAAAGGCAGCATCCTCGGTTCCGCAATGAAAATCGGCCAGTCCGAATTCCTGCCGGTGCTGCTGGTGCCAGTGGAGGTAGTGCCGGATTACAACAGGGATGGCATGATTAACGACGGAGATCGCGGCAAAGTGACGAAAGAGAACCCTCTCGTCTTCTGGATCAACGATGATGACGACAGTAACGACCAACCCCATTTCGGAGACATTCCCGGAAGCCAGGTCGATTGCGCGGACATGCTTCTGAACGATGCTCGCGATCTGGTGGATTTCTTCCCGGTCCAACTTCTCCTGAAGGAAATACTCACTGTACTTCCTGCCGACAAATACACGTACAAAATTTTCCATCCCACAGGTGCATTTCACTTCATCGAAATGCCGGATGTGCATCCTGAAAGCAGCCCCGAAGCACAAGGTGCTGGCGCTTACTTAAGAAATTCCACCATGGCAGATGAAGCCTTGGCCCGCCCCATGCTTGATACCGCTGGGCAAGGCACGGAACTCACAGCAGAATACCTCAACGCCGCCAAAGACGGTAAGGGAGTCTTACTCTTCGAAGCAAAATCCGCCACCAACCAATCTTTCGTACTCATCATAAGCAAGAAAGACGGCGGCGCAGAAATCGCTAGAATTGCACGCGCCATGCCCGTTGAAATCGTGGACGTTGAAAAAATGTTCTGGCGGGCCAACATCCGCCCCGCAGCCTACGGGCAAACTCCGGGAGCCATTCAAGAACCAGAAAGCACGAAATTCAAAGCCACCCGCAAAGATCGCTGGTTCGTATTCTGCCATGGTTACAATGTTAGCGAAGAAGCCGCTGGCGGATGGAATGCCGAAGTATTCAAACGCCTCCACCAAATGGGCAGCGATTCAAAATTCTTCGGTGTGACTTGGGAGGGCAATCAAGGGAGACTTGGCGATAACACCATCCTACCATTCGAAGGAGGGTTTGTCCCCGACTACTGGCGCAATGTTTACAATGCGTTCTCTTCATCCCATGCCTTAGCAACGCTGGTGAATGGGCTTAGTGGCGGCGGGAAAGTCGTTGCGGGGCATAGCCTCGGAAACATGCTTATGGGCAGTGCTATCTGTGATAAAGGTCTGAACGCGGAAAAATACTTCATGCTCAATCCCGCCGTCCCGCGCGAAGCGTATTTCCCTAATCACATCGCAACGGACCGAACCAATGTCCGCAATCCCACCTTCCAACCCTATCCCACCCGACTGTGGTCGAGTGACTGGAAAACCCTCTTCACCTCCCCCGGCGATGGCCGCGCTAAACTAACATGGCAGGGAAGATTCGGCGATCTAGCAACCAAGACCACTCCACACAATTACTACTCTACGGGCGAGGATGTCGCGAAGTCGGGAAATGGAACTTATCCAAATCTACTCATCGATGTCGTCTTCAAAGGGGAATCTGCTTGGATTTCCCAGGAGATGAACAAGGGTCTCGCTGTTAAAGCCTTTATTACAGGAGCAGGAACAGGCAACTGGTCCGCCAATGGTGGCTGGGAATTCAACCCCAACCACTATCAGCAATATCGGCCAAATCCGCTCGATCCGCCCGGTGGCACCTTGCCGGATACAGCGGCCATCACGAATGCACAGCTCATGGCGAACCCGTTCTTCAAGCCCTTCACCAAGCTGAAAATCGAAAACGGCGGTGCGGTGCCGGACTCTGAAGACGGAATTGTTCTCACCGGCCCACAAGGTTCCGCCCACGCCGCAAACTACGCGGTGAAAGCTTGGCTTCTCGCCCATGATGTCCCTGCGATTTCACAACCGGCAGCAAGCAACCCCATTAATGGAATTGCAGGAGATGATATGAACGATCTATTCAAAACAGGAAACTGGGGGAATCCCGGGAACTGGAAACACAGCGATTTGAAAGATCAACCGCTTGATGGAGTTTGGAAACTCTTCAAAGACATGGTCACCCGTGGAGACCTCAAAAAATAACAACGAACTAAATATGAAATATATAACAGCAATAATGAACTTCTCGTTCTTATCCATATGTTACTCTCAGGAAATACCGGACATGCCACCGACTCAAGGCGATTATGCGATTATAAAAATTAGCCCAAAAGTGATTGATGAAAATGGTGCGCCCATCAAAGATGCCGAAGTACATGTGGCTGTTGGGAATCCACTCGAATACAAGGATGGCTATAATGACTTCCACGGTGAAACCGACGAGCAAGGAGTGTTTCCTATTGAATCAAAAATTCAAACAAGCATTATTATCGAAGTTGAAAAATTGGGCTATTATTTTAGCAGACTCGTTTACATTTCACCTCAAAATCAAGTGCTTCACAAAATCAAAAGTGGAGACAAAATCCAACCCTGGAATCCGACCGTCCCCATCATGCTCAAGAGAATCGGCAAACCGATTCCAATGATTGTCAGATTAGGCTTATCTGGATCTAACTATATCTATCGTGCGCCGCGACTCGGGGAGGAAGTAGGCTTTGATATGATCAAAGCAGACTGGGTGCACCCGGATGGAAAAGGAGAAATCGCGGATCTACTCATCCGCTTTAATTCGGAATTTACGAGCCCAGAAAGCTACAAGACAGACGCAACGATTCGATTTTCCAATCCAGACGATGGCCTCCTTCCGATCACTGAATTGATTGGAAAGGAAAGCGAACTCAAATACCCAAGAGCCGCCCCTGAAAATGGCTACGAGGTAAAGTCTCTTATTGTGAAAAGCCCGATCTATGAGGCAAGGTCTGAGGCAAAAGAAAAACAGCCTTTGGGCTATCTATTTAAGATTCGCACGGTCAGAGACAAAGCGACTAACAAAATTACATCGGCGCAATATGGGAAAATTGTCGGGAGGCCGAATGCTCAAGAGAACTCCAATCCTTTCGAATTCAATACTTTGAATCGTAATAAAAAGCGTGAACTGGTGTTAGACCCTTCATTTACCTTCAGCTCCTACCTGAACCCAACGCCAAACGACCGAAACCTCGAATACGATCAACAGAACAATCTCGCGCCGGAAGCTGACAAAGGAGTGACTCTAGCTCCTTAACTCTGCGCTCAGCATGCTCAACTCATGGCCGAACCGTTTTTAAACCGTTCACCAATCTCAGAATCGAGAATGGGGGAGCGGTGCCGGATTCTACAAATGGCATTGATCTCGCCAATTCGCAAGGTTCCGCTTACGCCGCAGACTACTCGGTGAAAGCTTGGCTTCTTGCCCATGATGTTCCAGCTATTTCACAGCCCGCGGCGAGCAATCCAGTGAATGAAGAACCAGGAAATGACATGAATAAGGAATTGAAGACAGGAAACTGGGGCGATCCCGGAAATTGGAAACACAGCGACTTAAAGAAGCAAGCCTTAGATGGAGTTTTCAAACTATTCAAAGACAAGGTCACTCGTGGAGACCTCAAAAAAAACATCAAGATCATGATACACATTAAACCGCTTTGTGCGATGTTAGCATTTTCATCTTTCAGCGTCGCACTGAGGTGCGCTAAAATTCTGGACCATAATCCAACCAACAACAAGAATTAGATTATGAACAAAACGAAGCGAAAATTCACAGCAGAGTTCAAAGAGCAGGTTGGCCAACACACGTGTGCCGGGGCATTTCCGATTTCGGAAGATGGCCAAGTCCCGCGTACCGGGGCAATCACTGCGCCCGGCCGCATCACTCACCCGATCACATCCGGCCAGTTGGTGTGGAACATCTCGCCGCGTGGTTTGTCGATGCGCTCGTAGGTGTGGGCGCCGAAGAAATCGCGCTGGGCTTGTAGAAGGTTGGCGGGGAGAACGGCACTACGATAGCTGTCGTAGTATCCGAGCGAAGCGCTGAACGCGGGAACGGGGATGCCGTTGAGGGTGGCGAGGGACACCACTTCGCGCCAGTTTTGCTGGAAATGGTTGAGCAGGTTTTTGAAGAACGGCGCGAGCATGAGGTTGCTCAGTTGCGGATTGCTGCGATAGGCATCGGTGATGTCGTTAAGAAAGCGGGCGCGGATGATGCAACCGCCGCGCCAGATCGCCGCGATCTTTCCGAGGTCGAGGCCCCAGTTTTTCTCCTTGCCCATCGTGGCGATGAGGTCGAGACCCTGGGCGTAGGAAATGATTTTCGAGGCGAAGAGCGCGTCGTGGACTTGTTTGACCAGTGCTGCTTTGTCGCCGCTGATGTTCGCGACCGGACCATGGAGTTCCGCGCTGGCGGCGACGCGTTGGTCCTTCATCGAGGAAAGGATCCGCGCTTCCACGGCGGCGTTGATCGTCGAGATCACCACGGTGTTTTCCACCGCGTTCATGATCGTCCACTTGCCGGTGCCCTTTTGACCGGCGGTATCGAGGATCATGTCAACCAGCGCGGCACCGGTCTCGGGATCGATTTGTTTGAAAATCTCGGCGGTGATCTGGATGAGATAACTTTCGAGGTCGCCGTTGTTCCAGTCGGTGAAAACCTGGCCCAGTTCCGCAGCGGTGAATCCGGCGGACTTGAAAATGTTGTAGGCCTCGCAGATCAACTGCATGTCGCCATACTCGATGCCGTTGTGGATCATTTTCACATAATGCCCCGCACCACCGGGACCGATGTGGGTGACGCACGGTTCTCCGTCGACCTTCGCGGCGATCGATTCGAAAATCGGCTTCATCACATCCCAGGTCGAAAGCGGTCCGCCGGGCATGATCGCCGGTCCCTTGCGAGCGCCTTCCTCACCGCCGGAAACGCCAGCTCCAATGAAGCGCAGGCCTTTTTCCGAAAGGTACGCATCGCGACGCTCGGTGTCGGTGTAGAGTGAATTGCCGCCGTCGATGATGATGTCGCCCTGGTCGAGCAGGGGGATCAGTTGTTCGATCACCGCATCCACCGGTGCTCCCGCCTTGACCATGATCTGAATTTTGCGCGGGGTGGCGAGCGACTGCACGAACTCCTCGAGCGTTTTCGCGCCGACGAGCTTTTTGCCGGGATGCGCGGCGATGAATTCATCGGTGGTGGCGGTGGTGCGGTTGAACACGCTGACCTGGAAACCGCGCGATTCCACATTGAGAACGAGATTTTGGCCCATGACGGCCAGTCCGATAAGTCCGAAGTCACTTTTGCTCATGATCGTGTGATGGGATGCAAGGCGGTGCGTAAAGGAAAACATCGATTCATGCAACCCCTTGTTGGTGAAATGACAAAGAATGTGGACAATTCCGTTGTACTGACCGGAGCGTCCGGGTGATGGCAGTCCATGTGCTACCTCATTTCCCACAAGCAAAGATTGCCAGCCATGGCAAATTCTGCGAAACAGCGGTGGTGAATTTACCCAATACCATCACGCTGGCGCGACTCGGGCTCACAGTCGTCTATGTGGCCGCGGCCTCCGTGGATGGTCCGGTGGCGGGATGGCTGGCGCTGCTGTGTTTCACAGTGGCGGCATCGACCGACTGGCTTGACGGCTATCTCGCACGCAAGCTCAACCTGGTCACCGCGCTTGGCAAACTGCTCGATCCGGTGGTGGACAAAATCCTGATTTGCGCGGCGTTCGTGCATTTGAGCATCGAGCATCTTTGTCCGATGTGGGTGACGATCCTGATCATCTGCCGCGAATTCCTGGTCACCGGACTGCGCCAGATCGCCGTGGAACACGGGGTGGTCATGGCAGCGGATCGCTGGGGGAAATTGAAAATGATTTTTCAAATCGTCTTCATCATCGCCGGATTGGTCTGGCTGGCGTTGCGCGACCATCCGACCGTCCCTTCCGCACTGGTCTCTCTGCGCTGGCTGACGGACCCGGTCCATTACTTCACGCCATTGATGATGTGGATCGCTCTGGTGCTCACCGTGCTCTCCGGCTTCAACTACATGCGCCACTCGGTCGCCTTGTTTCGAGAGAAAACCTGAAAGGTCGCCGCCTCGGGGAAGCCCGCGAAAACGGATATTTTTGTTGACAATCGCCCCCGGAATGGAAGTCTTTTCCATATGAAACCCATCCTGTTGATGATGCTGCTTCCCGGCTTGCTTTTTGCCCAGCAGTCGTCCCCCAGCCCCGATCTCGCGACCTTGAAAAAAGCCGCGCTGAAAATCGACCAGGCGGTGGCCGGATTTTATCAGCAGAAAAAACTGGATGTCCCCAAAGTGACCGACGACGCCACGTTTCTTCGTCGCGCCTTTCTGGTCAGCATCGGCCGCATTCCCACCATCGAGGAAGGACGGGCGTTTCTGGAAATCAACGAACCGAACAAACGGGAGGAGTTGGTGACCTACTTGCTGAATTCGAAAGGCTATTCGAGTCACATGACCAACTGGGCCTTCGACCTGCTGCGGTTGGCGGATCACCAGACCGGCAACAATGCCAACAACGAACCCTATCGGAACTGGGTGCGCACGGCGATCGACAACAACATGCCGTGGAATGATTTTGTGCACATCCTGCTGTCGGCCGAAGGCGATGGCTGGGATCCCAAGACCGCAGCGGTGGGTTACTACACCCGGGATCGCGGCATGCCGCTCGACAATCTCGCCAACTCGATGCGCATCTTTCTCGGTTCGCGCATGGAATGCGCGCAGTGCCACGATGATCCGTTCGGCACGACCGAGCGGCACGATTTCTATCAACTGGCCGCCTTCACCAACGGCCAGGACGGCCTGAACAAAAATTACATGGAGCCCTTGTGGCGGCAATTGAACGTGGAACGTCGCGACGGCGGCAATCGCGAGGATTACAACATCGCCCAGATCATGTGGGACCGGGTCTATGGCATGAGCCTGGGCGGCGGCGGCAGCGGTCGCATATCCCTGCCGTCCGACTACCAGTATCGCGATGCCGATCCCGGCGAAATCGTCGGTGCCAAAACACCGTTCGGCAAGGGCGTGCGGATGTCCGACAAAAAAGACGAAAATGACGGCCGCAGAAAGCTCGCCGACTGGGTGACGACAAAAAACCCCGAGCAGTTTCCCTCGGTCATTGCCAACCGCATGTGGAAGCGGGTCATGGGCAAGGGCTTTTATGAACCGGTTGATGAATTCATCCCCGCGGCAAAAACCCAGGCCCCGGACCTGATGACTCATCTGGTGCAAACCATGGTCGATTTGAAATACGATCTCCGCGCCTTCCAGCACGTGTTGCTGCTGACCAAAACGTTTCAATTCGCCACCAACCCGAACCCCTCCACCGTCGAGACCGGGGACGATTTCCACGGCCGGAAAATCGAACGCCTTTCCGCCGAGCAAATCTGGGATTCGCTGATCACTCTTGCCAGTGGGGACCCCGACAAAAAACCGCGTCGCACCCTGGACGACCGGATCTATTACAACGGTCGACCGGTACTGGTGGGGAAAAAATCGATGACCGAACTCTCAAAGGAAGTGCTGGCATTGAAGTCCGAGAAACAAGTGCGCGATTATTTCACGACCTTCGCGTCGATGGTCAAGAGCGGCGGCGGTGGCAAGGTTGACCCGAACATGATGATGAACGAGGTCCGCACCTACAACAACGACGCCCAGGTGAGGGCCTCGGAACTGCCATCACCGGCACCGCGCTCACACTTCCTCTTTCTGTTCGGCCAATCGGAACGCGATGTCGTCGAAGCCTCAAGCCGCGAACCGAATGTAGGTCAGGTGCTTTCTCTGATGAATGGTTTCGTGCAGCGCCAGTTGGTCAACAATCCCGACGCCCATCTCTACAAGGGGCTCGCGGGAGCCAACACCGATGAGGAAAAGATCCGCCGGATTTATGTCGCCATCCTCAACCGTCCGCCCACCGAACAGGAAATGGGCTGGATGAAGGACGAGATGAAGGCATCGGGAGAAGGCGGCCTGCGCAATATCGTTTCCGCACTGGTGATGTCCTCCGAGTTTCTCTTCCTGCAATAAACCCCCAACATCCACGATCATGTCCTTTGAACAACCTGACGAACTGTCCCGCCGCCGATTTCTGAGCCAGGCCGCGCGCACCTGCCTCGGCGTTCACGTTTTCCCGATGTTGGGCGCGACCCTTGCCGAAGCGGCACCGGCATCGGCCGCTGCGACCGCGAAAGCAAAACACGTCATCTACCTGTTCATGTCGGGCGGCATGAGCCACGTCGATACCTTTGACCCGAAACCGAAGAAGAAGGAAGTGATGGGCAAAACCACGGCGATTGCCAGCAGTGCGGATGGCATCATGCTCGGCCACTACCTGCCCGAAACAGCCAAGGTGATGGACAAGGTCTGTGTGATCAACTCGATGACCTCGATGCAGGGGGCCCACGAGCAGGGCGCTTATGTCATGCACACCAGCTACAACTTGCGCGGCACCATCAAACATCCGTCGATCGGTTCGTGGGTGATGAAACTCGGCGGCCGCATCAATCAGGAAATCCCGGGCTTCGTGGCCATCGACACCCCGGCCGACCACTCCGGCGGAGGTTTCTTCGGCGCCAAGTATTCCGCCGCTCCCGTCGGCAGTCCCGATGCCGGCCTGCAGGATTCCCGGCGGGTCGAGGAAGTGAGCAAGGAGAATTTCGACCGCCGCCTCAGTCTCGCCGACAAGCTGAACAAGCAATTTCATGATCGTTATGAAAACAGCGATGTCAAAGCCTATCAGGATCTCTATCAGGAAGCGATCAAGCTGATGAACTCCAAGGATCTCAAGGCATTCAACCTGAACGAGGAATCGGCCGAAACGAAAAAACTCTACGGTTCCGGCCGCTTCGGCCAGGGCTGCATGCTGGCGCGACGACTGGTCGAACACGGCGTGCGATTCGTCGAAGTGCAACTCGGCGGCTGGGACACGCACTACGACAACTTCACCGCGGTCGAAGGTCGATGCAAGGAGTTCGACCAAGCCTACGCGGCGTTGATCACCGACCTTCACAAGCGCGGCAAACTGCAG
>Ga0114972_10000255_pt1 | contig 39356 bp, 45 predicted proteins | sample M_140807_EF_Meta_FD_87354 | JGI IMG/M metagenome (GOLD analysis project Ga0114972, IMG submission 87354) | Freshwater microbial communities from Lake Montjoie, Canada to study carbon cycling - M_140807_EF_MetaG | ecosystem: Environmental > Aquatic > Freshwater > Lake | place: Lake Montjoie... | reverse complement strand
TATTACCTACTAATTTTCCATCTAAATTTTTAATTGTATCCCAAGGTAAAAATTTGATAATTCTTTTTATAAAGGAACCATCATTTTTTTTGATACTTGTTTTTAATGTATTTCCTTCAATGGATGTGTCTATACACGTTCCTTTCCAACTTCCGTTGGGTGGTGGTAAATTACAATTGTAATCAAGGATTTTTATTCGTTTTGAATTGATTAGAAAAGTTCCAGTTTTAAAAGGTTGTTGTATATTAAAATATTGGCTAAAAATTTTTCCCAAAATTTTTGGTCCCGTAATGTCTACATCACTCTTGTATTTTTTATTTACATCTATGTTTTCAAGTAATTTCTCCAATAAATATTTCATAAAAGGTTCTTCCTTTTTACACGCCATGAATCCATTCCAAATACTCGAATTATCCATATCTCTACATAATACTATATCATTTTCGTGATATAAAGATTTACAAGATTGGTGACAGATAGTATCTATATCACTGTAAATACCTCCATATTTATATAATAAAAATATTCTTGCCAAATCGGCTTTAAAAGCATAAGGGCGAATTTGTTTAAATTTTTCTTCTAGATTTGGAAATTCATGTATTTCCCCTAAGAGAGAAATTTCCGTATAAAGTCTGTAATTAAAATCTGCGTGTTGATCTTTCCACGTTTGAACTGCATTTTTCATATTCTGTGTAACAAATTTAGAGTCAATCCATATTTGGAATAAACAAGGTTCATTTTCGCTTTTAAAAACATTTTCAATTTCCACTTTAAATTTAAAACCATTTTTGAATAAATGGGAATAATGAGTATTAGTGCGATCATTCTCATATGCGGGATATTTGGTAGTGATAATCTTTTTACCATGCGAGGTAATTATTTTTCCAGGATGTTTTACTATTTTTACATTTTGAAAGGTTCCTTCTTTCCAAAATTCTCCATGAAATAAATTAAAATAATCATTAAGAGCCGTTGCAAATACAGCTGGTCCGGTAATTCCTAAACTTGTAATTGTAAACCAAGAATAAATTCTTTCATAATCAGTGTGACGTATAATACGATCTGTAGTAAAATTTAGAATGTGTTTAATGATTGGATTCTTTGGGGAAGCCATGATAAAAGCTTGATACACATGTGGATACATTTCTTGAGCGGGTGTATCTTCTACAACTAATAAATCCATATCTTTATCAATAATGTGGTCTAATGGTTGCTCGCACTGTGCAGAAATATCAATCCAAGTTCCTCCGTGAATATATAAGACGCATAATCTAAATAAATCGGCTTTATAAGCACCGGCATACAACATTTCATATGCTTTTATAACATTTTCATCAAAATGTTGACGAATAAAATCAATAGCTTGATCATCTGTCCAAAATTTGTAAGTGTAATGAGGATTTAATAATTTCCAAGACGCACAAGCCAATTGATTTTTAAATTTTATTGAGTTTGTTTTGTAACTTTGATGAATAATTCTAGGAATGTTATATGTAAAATTTGAATTGTTTTCTATCAATTCAAATGGACAAGAATAAGTTTTTTCAAATTCGGTCCAAAAATTTTTCAAATCAATCTTGATATGATTATTTTCATTATTCTTATCTATAACAAAAAATTGTAAAGTTCCCTTGTATTCTTTTTTTTGATGTATTAATTTTAAACTGCATTTAAATTGATGAATTGAAATATATTGAATACTAATGTTTACGATAACATTAGTATTAAAAGCACTTTCAAAAAAATCGTCATGTAAATCAAATTTTATAAATATATTTTCAATATTTGAATCAACATAATTATCATTTGGAAAAAACATTTTTCTCTATAACTGATCAATATTAAAAAAACTTTTCATGAATTGGGCACTTAATTTTGGAGTTCTTTTATAATTTTTTTCAAAATCAACATGAACAATTCCAAACGTTTCATTGTAACCCGAAGCCCATTCAAAATTGTCGAGTAAAGACCAAATAAAAAATCCTTCTATATTGGTCATTCCATTCTTTCGGCAATCCATTATTTGATTAATATATCCAGATAAATAATGAACTCGTTCAAAATCAACGAGACTATCATTTTTTTGACTAAATCCACATTCGGTAATTAAAATAGGAAAGTTGATATGATAATAATCTCGTAAATAATACATGAGCTCTGAAATACCACGAGGCGCGTCATAAAGCCATGTAGATTGTGCTTGAAACCAATCAGGACTGGTACTAATTTGACCCAATTCATTTACAATATAAGTAGTATAATGATTGATACCAATAAAAGTATAGGAATCTTTTAAAATTTCTATTTGACGAGGAGAAAATGGAGTTACACGATGTTCAATGCTTTTTGGAAATGTTCCATTCAACAGCGGTTCTAAAAATAATCCTAAAGAATCATCCATTTGAAATTTGGCATGGTATTCACTTTGAGGATTCATAGCTTCAATCCAATTGGAATTCAAAACAATCCCAATTTCTCCATCGTAATGATGCTTATAATAATTTCCAACCATGGCGTGGGCTAACAATTGATTTCTAGCGGAATTATAGCGATTTTGATTAGAACATTTACCTGGAGCAAAATTACATGTAGGTCCATATCCTTGGTTTGAAGTAGTCAGTGGTTCATTAATAGTCATCCAATGCTTGACTTTGGAACCGTATTCTCTAAACATTAATTTGGAATATTCCAAAAATAAAGGAACAATACTAATGTCTAACCAACCATCAAATTCGTCATCAATATATTGAGGCAAGTCCCAATGATACAATGTCACATAGGGAGTTATATTGTAAGCTAAACAAGTGTCAATGACATTGTGATAGAATTTAATTCCTTCTTTATTAATTTCTCCCCATTCAAAAGGCATAATTCTAGTCCAAGAAATAGAAAGGCGAAAATGTTTAAAACCAAGTTGATTCATCATTTTTATATCATTTTTATAGTTTAGATAAAAATTGGTAGCATTTCCTACAGGATGTAAATTTCTTTCTACAGTAAACTTGTCCCAAATTGTTTCACCAACGTTGTGTCCTTCAATTTGATAACTTGAAGTAGCAGTTCCAATGAAAAAGTCATTGTTGGCAAATGCGGTTGTTAATAAACATAAAAAAATGGACAAGAATATCATTCTTTTATTTGATTTTTAGGGGTTTAAATTAAAAAACTAAAAATTGAAAATTCTATATTTGTAAAAACAAAAATTTTCAATTTTTATGGAATTAAGCGTAGTTCAATATACAAAAGATGTAATTGTAACTAAACCCATTCATTTGGATTTAATTGGAAAGGGTGCATTTGGAAAAGTTTACAAGCATTATAATGAATTAGATGACAATACGTATGCTGTAAAAAAAATACTGTTGACTCAGGAATATGCAAATCATGCATTACAGGAAGTTCGAGTATTAGCTACTTTAAATCACACGAATATAGTAAGATATTTTCATTCATGGTTGGAAGCCTTAAGAACGAGTGACGTAAACTTGTTAAAAGTAAATGAAGAAGATAGTGATGACGAAGATAAAGAAGTGATACGTCTAAATGGGAATCAATATTACATGTGTATAAGAATGGAATATTGTGATGGAAATTTGGCAAAATATTTACAAGGAATGGATCGATCTAAAAATGATTTATTTCGATCTCAAATTATCATGGGCGTCTCTTATTTACACTCTAAAGGTATGATTCATCGAGATTTGAAACCTGATAATATATTAATTTCTAATAATACCATAAAAATATCGGATTTTGGGTTGGTAAAAACAATTCAACTTAAATCCATGAAAAATATTTCCATTCTTAATACTACCTATGCGGGAACTTATTTATATGCTTCTCCAGAACAATATAAAGGTCAGCCCTATGGTTTAGAAACGGATATATATAGTTTGGGAACCATTTTTTTTGAAATGGAACATTTATTTTCTACCGATATGGAGCGTGTCCAAGAAATACAAAATTTTCATAATGGGTTATATTTTAAACCTTTTTCTCATGACAAAATTATTACCAAAATGTGTAGTGAGTTTAGACCAACGATAGATCAGGTTCAAGATTATTTTATTATAAAAAATAATGATTCGACAGTAGTTTGTCGTGATATTGTTTGGGAAATAGTTTTTAAATCAATTATTTGAAACAAAATTTTTTTTTCAAAAAGAATTTTTTAATCTTTTAAAAATAAAAAATGAGCCATTTTCAAAGCTATTCTTACGTGAGCTCTAACATTAACGGAAAACAGAATGAGCTCTTTTTACAACAAGTTAAAAACGAAAAGGAAGACAAGAAAAATTTTGTAGCCAAAAAATCCAACAATGGTAAAAATATCAAAACTCTACGTGGCAAGAGTCAAAATGATGAAAAATGGACTATTCAACAAGATGAACAAAAAGTAACCTTGGATAAACCTTTTCAAGATTTTGAAAATTGGTTTTTTACAATGCCACCAATGCCACCAATGCCAAATTTATTAGAACAAGTCTCTCAAATAAACACACAACCCAATGCTCTTATTACTTATAATACTCCAAATAGCCCTTTTGATCATGATTTTTTTAGAAATTAAAAATTGAATTTTTTGATTAATTTGTGTTTTTAACCCTAAAAAATGAATAACCAAAAGGTATTTGTCTTTGATTTTGATCAAACTTTAATTATGGGACATTCATTTGGGCAACCTGATGTAAGTGAGATTCATCTTTTTGGGAATATTGATCACGTTAATAAACTAAACGAAATGCTTCAAAATCTTTTCAATAAAAACATTCCCGTATATGTCAATACAAGAGGTGAAGCTTCTTTTATTAAAAAATTTTTAGATTATCATACAAATCCTGGATTAATTAAAGATGTTTATGGAGCCACAAGCCCAGAATCTATTGCTGATCCTTTTTTGGATGAAAAATTGTTTTACGAAACGGATAAAAAAGTTTGTGAATTATTGAAAAAACTAAATGTTACGGATTTGAAAGACAGTAGTAGTCGAGTGTGGAGTTTTCAAAAAGTTTGTTATTTGAATGAAATTTGTAAAAAGGAAAATGTTCCAAAAGAAAATGTTTATTTTTTTGATGATACGTTAATTAATATTTTATATGCTCGTGAAAACGGATACAAGAATAGTTTTAGAATTTTTGATGAAACTTTTTTAGAAGATGCTGAATTATTAACAATCCAATCTAAATTTTTGGATTATACTCTGTTGATTGTAAATCATTTAATAAATTAATTTTTAATTTGATTAAAATAAAATCAAATTATGCCATTATTTTCAAGTGGAGAGGCTCCAGCAGGAGCAATAGGAACGGAAGGGCCAGTAGGTCAACAAGGTGCACAAGGAACTCAGGGACCTCAAGGGCGTATAGGTTCAAAAGGTCCAGTCGGTGTAATGGGGACGCAAGGACCGGATGGTCTACAAGGTCCTCAAGGCTCTCAAGGACCAATGGGAACTCAAGGTCCTAGAGGTTTTCAAGGACCACAAGGTATACAAGGCATTCAAGGCCCAGATGGCACTCAAGGTCCTACTGGGTTTCAAGGGCCTACCGGAAATCAAGGACCTATTGGTGCTCAAGGCTCTGTTGGTACCACGGGATTAAAAGGTCCAACAGGTCCTTTCAATTCTTTAATATATCCTAATGGTCAAAGTTTAGCGATTGCATTTACAAATAATAACTGTTATTTAAACAACGCATCCGCATTAACAGGAGGGACGTTTCCTTTAACAGATACATCTTCATCTTATTATACTCAATGTGCTCAATTAGCATCGAATAGTGGTAGTTCCATTTTTGGCTTAACCACTGATTCTACTGGAGCAAAAATTAATTGTGTTTGGGGAGATCCTAATATTTCAACAATTTATACAATGAACAATGCGATGCAAAATGGTCCTGCTTACCCTAATGCAACGCAAATTACTCAAGGAAAGACAAGTGCTTGTACAAAAGCTTGCGGAGACAATACAAATAATATGTGTGGAAATACAGGATCTTATAACCTTTTCCAAGTTATACAAAAATCTCCAATGAGTTATATGCCATTATCTAGTGCATATGTATATCCATATCCTTCGACGAATTTAGGTTGAACATTAATTTTTATTTTTTTTAAATAAAAATGTCGATACAAAAACAATTACCTCAGTGTATAAAAAGATCAAATAAACAACCTCATGATTATCAAGTCAAAATTGTAGAATTCATGATGGAAAATCGTGGATTACTTGTTTTTCACAAGGTTGGTGCTGGAAAAACCTTGACTGCAATCACTGTAAGTCAATGTTATCTAGATAAATATCCGGATCATCAAGTAGTTGTAATTGCTCCTGCTGGTCTAATTGCAAATTTTCAAAAAGAAATGGAATTATCCTATGTGAATTTACGTAATTCAAAAAAATATAGTTATTTTTCTTATCAAGGTTTTCATAATTCTCATGAACAAAATAAAATAAATTGTAAAAAATCTCTTTTGATTGTTGATGAAGCTCATCATTTACGAACTATTTATCATGCATCTAAAAAAAAAGAATTTGGTGTGTTGACAAAAAGTGTTACAGAATGTGCAGAAAATGCCGACAAAGTATTAATTTTATCTGGAACACCCATTTACAATTCTCCTGGTGATATTGCTTCTTTATACAATATGATTCGTGATCCATCTACCGTAGCAATAAGTTTTAACAATGCAAAAAAATTCGATTACGAGTTATTTAGAGGTAAACTGTCTTTTTATGATCCAGGTAAAAGTGAAGAATTTCCATCAAGAACTAATCATTATATTTCAATTTATATGACGCCGAGCTATTTAAATAAATATGAAAAACTAGTTCGTGAAATAAAAAATAACCATAAAATAGTTTCACCAGATTTTACAGATTTATATGGGGCAGAAAATGAAAGTCCCTCCATGTTTCATAATGTTTTACGGCGTGCGGTGAACAACTTGGAAAACGAAAAAAGCCAAAAAATCCAATGGGTAGTCGATAAAATTCAAAATCCAGAAACGCCTGGACCTATTATTGTATTTTCACATTGGTTAGATGCGGGTAATAAAATTATTGCTTCTGCTTTAAAAGAATTAAATGTTCCCTTTTCATTCATTCAAGGACAAATCAAAATGTCCGATCGAGTAAAAATTGTCAATGATTACAATTCTGGAAAAATTAAAGTTCTTTTACTCTCCATGGCCGGAGGAGAAGGTTTAGATCTTAAAAATACAAGAACCGTCATTTTATTAGAACCTTCGTGGAACGAATCAACTTTGGAACAAGTTATTGGACGCGCAGTGCGATTTAGAAGCCATTCTCAATTACCTTTGGAACAAAGAAAGGTTGATGTATTTTATCTTGATCATATTAAACCTTCTGATGTAAAATATTTTCCTAAAATTAAAAAGCTTCTAAATCAACAAGTTTATCAACAAGTTAAGCAAGTAAATATTAAAAAACCCGGACTATTTGATAAATTAACAAATTTTTTTGGAAGCGTATTTGTTGAACCTATACGAAAAATACAAGATCAAAATATCTTGGATGTTTCCAACATGTCAATCGATTTATTAATGAGAACTTATTTAAAAAAAAAGCAAAAAGAAATTGACCAATATAACAAATTATTAGAAAACTTGTCCATTGAAAAAAATTAATTACATTTTTTGAGCAAATCCAACCTGCTTTTTACCATAATCAAACACTGTATAATACTTGCGAATAAATACATCTCCCAAAATCCATAATCCATTATTAATGTCCAAGCCCATCAAACCCAAAATACATTGTCCATTACTTTCAATACGATAATCTTTTCCCGACAATACGAATTCTTTCCCACCCAATACAAATGTTAGATTGGGGAGTGAAACGGAACAATCAATGCTGTATTCACCTGCAATAACCTTTTTGGCTCCAACTGCAGTAGCAATTTGTTCGATTACTTTTGTGGGACCAGTAATAAGCGAAGTTCCAGTATCAATAATACAATATACGGATGAAATGAGTTTGTTTGATGATACAGATACACTATCTAGAGATAAAGTCCAATACGTTTCATTAATTACAGGAATAAAATGAAGATCGCCATAAAACTTTTGCGACTCAATTCCTCCCAATACAATTTCACCATCTTGAGAATCTCCTAAAATAAACGTAGCTAAAGGCTCACGTAGAACTCCCTCTTTCATTAAATTATAAAATGGAGAAGCTACATTATCAATGGAAATACTATCAAATGCCATTCCAAGAATTCCATCAAATTTACCCAATTTATACGCAAGACCAAGACCCTTTGTATCCGTGATTTCAGCAAAAGTTTGATCAGGAATACTATATCCTCCCATTTCGATAGTATCGGTGGACAAAAAACCGCTTACAGGACCACTCCCATAAACAATGTTAAATTCGGTTCCATTAGGTTTGTAAGTGCTAGAAAGAGAAGAATCATACTTGTGTTTTCTTAGACAACTTGTTGAACAGCTTTTGGATGGAATCCAAAGATTGGAAGACCCAGTATCAAAAATTACAGAAAAAGTTTGACCGCCTACTGTAATGTCACCATAATATTGACTGTTTTGATAATCATGGAGAATTATAGAAGATCTATTCACAGATTTCAAATTAATTTTAATCAAGTCTTGGGAGAAAACAAGCTTAATTAGTAGCAAAAATGCAAAAGTAAAGCGAAACATTATTTTTTTAAATAAATAATGTTTTTTAAACAAGTCATCAATTTTTATTTTTGTTTTTGTAACAGTTGTATTTAGCTGATAATTCTTTGGCTTTACTTAATACATCTTTATATTTCCATTCTCCAGCTCTAGAAGCAGCGCCTTTAATTCCTCTACAGTTGTAAGTACAAGAATTATCTAATTCATATTTATTACAAATGGGAAATTTCAATTCTTGGGGAATCAAAAAACAAGAATCTCCGCATTTTTCTAATAATGTTTTTCTTTGTCCTCTACTGTTTGGTTTTTTAGTTCCCCATGGAATGGCAGAGTTATCAACAGGATAATCTTTAAATTTGGAAGGAACAGAATATCCTTGTGGAGGAACAAATGCCTTGGCGGTTTTTTGTAATTGACGAGTTCCTTGTTTTATCACGCCACGGTTAACCAAATCAGCATACATTTTTCCATCTTTTTTAATCCAACGTCCTGTTTCAGGATTTTTTACTTTTTCAACTTGCATTTTTAATCTTACCAATAAAAAAAAATTATGGTTGTATTTTTCTTGTATTGTTCCATGGTATTAAAATTATTGTCATTCCCGGATGAATATTTTTAATGGATCCTAAAGTAGAGGTATCTTTAAGAATATTACCTTGATAAATTAAGTTTATACTCTCTGGAGGAATCGAAAATATGGGTCCTAAACTATATTTCAAGTCTCCAATAGTTTCCGAAAGAGGTAGAATACAAGATATAGTTCTAGAATTGTATTTTACAGTAAATGGAAAATTATTTCTAATTTCTTGAGACCATTGTTGTTGACGTTGTCGTTGTCTTTGTTCTTGTCGTTGTCGTCGTTGTTGTTGCCGTTGACGTTGTTGTTGTTGAATTAATTGTTTTTGTAGAGACTGTGAATTAGGTAAACTTCTAACGTTGGGTATTTTAATAAATTTCCATTTGTCCAGCATTTTTTGTAAAGTTGCACTTTTACTTGGATTCCCAAAAGAAGCAATAATTTTATCTGGAGTAGCCAGTGGATCTAAAATAGTTAAATAACGAAAAAAAAGACTTAAATGAGACGCTGCCATTGTATTATTTGTAAGAATATAATAATCTACTTCATAGTCTCGCATAACCTGAAATAATTTCAAAAGCTTGGCCATTCTTTGAGGTCCTCCGCATAAATATTCTAAATAATCTCTTAAAAATTCAACAGGTTCATGTTGAAAAAATTTTATACCCTCCAAACAAGTAATGGTGCGATCCCAATCCAAAAAAACAATTTTTTGTTCATCCCTATGTGCTAAAATCCATCGAATTAATTCATTAATCTGTGAAATTGTCATTCCTGGAGATGGCATGTACTGAGGATTTGTTTGAAATTCTGGAGATACGGGAGAAAATTTTTCTTGATATCGAGTAAAATATTTTTCAGCCAAAAAATCAGGTAAATCTTCTTTGATGGAATCAATTATATCTAAATAAGGTTTAAAATCTTTTTTAATCAAGGGATTGGGGACTTTATCAGAAACTAAAATACATTCGATAATAGGATCCATACCAATAAAATTATATTCAGCATTATCATAAAACCTAATTTTCATTTATTAATCAAGAAATAAAATTAATTAAGAATAATCTGCATTACTATATTGTAGTGTAAGAAAAGGAGAATTTTCTTGTCCAAATTGAGCAGAAAATTGTTGAGAAATATAAGCCGCGTTTTGTTTGGTTTTAAAAGCAGAGTCGCGTGTTAATACTTGGAAAACCTTTGTCAAGTTATTTTGAGGATTTCCAACAAAATCCAAGTAATATCCAGTAGCAGTATAGGTTGTAGAACTTGCATAAATGGGCAAAATAGTATTGACAAAGAATTCTTCAAATTCTTTCTCAGTAATACGCTGTCCATTAGGTTTTTCACCTAATCCAAAATAAATTTGTAAATTAATGGAAGTTTGATAAGGAGGTCCAAATGCTAAACATTGGAGGGTGTTTAATTTTTGTTTCGGGTCACACATTCTATATATATCCTCAACTTTTAAAAATTTATGTTTTAATAAATGGATAAAATATCTGCATTACTTGCCTTACTTCCGCAAAATGCTGAACAAATGCTTAAAAAAGCACAGCAAAAATGTTTTAAACAAAATAAAGAATTTTTAAATGACAAATTCGTAGAATTAATTTTGCATCAATGTCAAAAGAAATTAAAAAAGTATATTAAGCAGAGATATGATCTTGAAAAACCAAGTCCAGAACAAATAGAAAAAAATTATAAAAAATTGATCCATGAATTAGCATATAACTTTTATAGTGAAATTTTTGAAAATTTTGAATTAAATATTTATGAAACATTATACACTTATCAAAAAATACTTTATGTATTTAATGAAGCAAAAATTAATGGCTATTTAAAAGAGGGTGATTTGGATGATTTTTTAATTAGTATAAGAGAAGCAGGAAATATTGGGTTATCCGAAAAAAATGAACCATTATTAACAAAAATTTTCAAATTACCAGAATATAAAGCATCTCAAAGTACGAGTGTCATTGACGACGAATTAAAACAAAAAGTCATAGATTGTGAATTACCAGAAAAAACTGAAGAGGAAATAGAATTAGAAGAAGATTTTCAAGAACTTTTAAAATTTTATAACGATAGTAATCGAGAAAATCCAAGAAATTTTACAAAGTATTTAAACTCTTATAGATGTAGAAAATTAAAACAATTGTTACTATAAATAATTATTAGTAAAACAAGAAATAATATTATCAAAAGTATAATAATAATCAAAAAAATAAATCTAGTCGGTTTTACAAATTTTGTTGTTTTGGAAACTTTTCTCAAGAATAAAAATCCCTTTTTTCTAAAAGTTTGTAAATCTCTAAAAGTCAATTCTAGAAATTCTTTAGGATGTCGTTCATTTTTAGACCAATCGCAAAAAGTTAGTTCTTGATTCTTAAATGGTAAATTATATTTTAGAAATAAATTGACAAAAAAATGTTCATCCGGAGAAAACATGTTATGATAATATTGTAATTCGTCTCGCTTTTCAACTGCAAAGGATGCTAATTCTCGATTTAAGGTCATCCATTGAGATTGTTTAGTAAAAGAATCTTTAGAAATATAAGCCGGGTCGAGTAAATAATTAAATCTTTCTAAATTCGCCTTGTAGGCATAAATATAAGAATGGTCATCTTTTGTAAGAAAGTTATAAATCTCATTAGAACTGCAAATAGGTATACAAGATTCCGATAATAAAACAAATTTATAATTGTCTTGATTTTTTAAAGCCTCTGTCAATAGATTCAAAGTGGCTTGAACTATAGTCCACGTTCCCCAATGAGTATCAATGGTATTGGTAATTTGTGTATTATTCAAAGGTCTTTCTTTAATTTTTTCTGGATGCTTACAATGATTATAAATGTTATACCTTGAATCAATAAATTTATTCCATATTTTTGGTTGATTTAGATCTCCGCATGTTAGAAATAACAAGGCAATCTTTTTCATTTTATTTGTTGAAAAAATAATTTCATTAAATACCCAATAATACTTTAATTTTATCTTTATCAAGGCAATTGTAATCAAACAAATACTCACTTAACCAATCGTTATTGTCTATTGTTATATAGACTTTATTTATATAGGTTTCTTTGGACGAAATATAATTTCTATTGAATAATTCTATTTCAGGAATAATATAAAATTGAGATGAATTTTTCAAATGAATCCAATAAAAATCATTTTCACCCAACTGATAGCTCCTCCATTTTCTAATGCCATCAATTGTCTTATTATGAGCACATAAAATTATAATATCTTTGTTGCGAAGAGTAGATGATATTTTTTCTTGTATTTTCAATTGATTAATATAAAAGTCTGTCTTTCCGTTTTCAATATCTGGATATGTAAAATTAATAAACGGTAAATTTCTTTCCCGTATTTGAGCATAAGTTTGTTCTTGTTGATTTTGGATGGATATAGGAGTTAATAATTCTTCTTTGTTATACAATTTAGACTTGTTTTTAAAAGATTCTATTTGTGCTAATATATTTGTTGTTGACAAAATTAGATACTTGTTATATTTAGAACGCTCGGATATATTTAAATTTGCTTTTAAATCTTTGATATCAAAGTAGGGTAAAATCCATAATTTTTTTTCCTCCAAGCAATAACAAAATATCAATAAATCATCATATGATTTGGATACATTTCTAAAAGTATACATCTTAAATGACATTTTTTGAGTTACTTTTAATTGAACTCCAATCCATTGATCGTCTAAACAATCTTTAGGTCGAATCATAAAATCCGCTTTACAACCCTCTTTTGTTCTTTCAACCTCAAAATCTTTCTCTAAAAAAGCTTTGATATCTTTATAACCATTGAATTCAATTTCAAAAGAATTTGATTTACTTTTCATTACTGTTTTTATGCTTTGAACACGACAGTCTTTACACATAACAGCAGTTCGACGCTGTAAAAAATTTGTGACTACGCATTCATGCTCATGGCCACATTTAGCAAAAATTTTTACTTTGACGTGATAAATCGTAATAGAACGGTTTTTCATTTGCTCTTGGATTTCTAGTTCGGTTGATAATAAATTACATTCATAATTGGAAAACTCTTGACACAGTTTTGTATAGTTCATTTACAAGGCAAAATAAAAAAGTTTTTAAATATCAATTTTAAAAACTTGATAATATTATTCCTAGAATAAATAAAAAATTTGAATCTGTAGGACAAAAGTCCTGTAGGATTAAAGCCTATAATATCAATTTTACGACCCTAAGAGGGATCGAACCTCTGACCTCGCGGTTAACAGCCGCGTGCTCTGACCATCTGAGCTATAGGGTCTGGATCCGTTGCCTAAGAGCATCCCACAAAAAAAAGACTCACTGCCTTTTATTATGTATCTTCTTTTTTTTAAATCAATCAATTTTTAGTTTTTCCATTTATGATAAAAACTTTTTGCATGGATTCCATTCTTTATTATCCCATACATATTGCCAAATATCCAACGGATTATTAAATTCATCTTCAGAGTCCATGTAAACCAATCGATACATCATTATAAATAAATCATCTTTTAAGTGAATCATGGAATTGTTAAATACAAAACAATTTTGAATAGAAGAGCTTGGAACTAGATCTGTTACATCGATACTTTCTTTTTCCAAAAATCCGCATTTGAATGAATCCTTGTATAATTGATTATCTTCTAACAAGGTTTCAATCTCTTGACGATCAAAAATAGCTATTTTTGTTTTAATATCGTCTTCTCCATACGTAACATGAAACTTTTGGTTGTATTCAAAAAGTCCGCATGGAAAAACAAGATAAGATTCATTACCGTCAAAATTTGGAATAAAAGACATGGATAACCTTTCTACTTTGTAATCTTTTGAAAACTCGTAAAAAAACATCATATAAATGTATTTATTATGATATTGCGGTGAAGCATTGTTAATAAATTCATTTAATTCGCCATCCTGAAAAAAAGAAGAATGATAGTTTATTTTTACATGCCCAATAGATAAAAATGTATTTTCGGTATAAGGAATGGCAGGAGAACTTACAGAAAAATAAATTTGATTTTTATATAGTTTTTTTAATTGTTCAAAATGATATAATTCTGTATTTACAAAAACATTATTTTGAATCGAACTAAATTTACCATTAATAAAATCATATTGAACATTACCATTTTCTACGATTGTACAATTTTTATCTAATTTATAAGAATTTTTAATCAAATCTTTTACATTGGAAACAGAAATACAAAATGGTTTAATGTCTAATTTACAATATCGAATAGGAAAACCTTTTTTACTATCGTCATTAAAAGAAATAAGAATGTCCTCGTCTTTTTTGTAAATTCTAGTATCTTGTGCTCTTGGTAAAAAATTAGGATTATCTTGTAATAGTTCCCAGGTATTTTGTTCAGTAGATTTTAAAATAGCCATTCCAGTTTGATCAATAAATTTTGATCCGTTATGAAGCAAAAGTGGAGTCATTCTATTAAATAAAAAAAAAAAATTATTGAATAGAATGAAACCAACTGTTTTTGCATCTGGAAGCTGTAGATTACTTTCTTGTTTTGATTACCACGTTCAATCTCAAACAAATCATTATTGTAATTCTTTACATCATTTTAATATTGATTGGAAAGGAGGTAATAATTTTTTAGGCAAATTACATACGGCTCGACAACATTTACTTTTATTAAAATTTCTTAGGAATGATTTGTTTTTATCTTTAGAGGATCAAAATCGACTTTTAGGAATGTCTTTTAATTCTCCTTGGTTTAAAAAATATATTGAAAGTAATGACTATGATTATTCCAATTCTTTAAAAAACATTCGTCAAGAAATCTCCAATTGTAAACTATTTTATTTTGAAATATGCTCCATGAAAAATGCATTACATTCAGAAACTTATTTTCCCGTAGCAGAAGAATTAGAAGGGTATAGAAATGATTTGATTCGGTCAAAAAGCAAAGACGAATGTAGAAATGATATTTTGGAATTGATTCAATATGTAAATCAAAAATTTAATAACCCAAAAATTATATTAGTAGGACATATACGAAACTGGGTTTTTGATCCATCGCATGTTTATTTAGAGGATCGACAATCTATTTATGAACTATTAGTTGAAATGGATTCTTGGTTTCCTAATGTTTTTTATATTGATCCCGCGGTTTTTCTAACTAAAGACGATTTATTAGACGATTGGCATTATAATGAACAAGCTTATTGTAAAATTTATAAAAAAATTTGTTCCTTCCATTTTTGATTTATAGATATTTTATTTATAAATAAACAATGAGTCATGATAATTTAATTAAAGGATACATTATAGTTTGTATTTCTGGTTTAATTATTTATAATTTTTATTTAAAAAACTATTCCGTTTTATTTTTTTACATGATTTTCCTAAGTCCCTACATTACACAATTCTTTAAAGATGCTTTTACAATGTGTTATAAAAAATATAAATTTTATACGGTTTATTCCAAAATCTGTCAAAATTTGAAATTCAAAGAAATTCAAGATGTTGAAAATCAAATTGATAATAAATGTAGTATTTGTTTAGATACTGTAGAAATGGAAGATGAAATTTCCATTATTCCTTGTGGATGTATCCAATTATATCATCATGATTGTATATATGATTGGTTAAAAATTAATCCTAGTTGTCCTAGTTGTAGAAAAGAGTTTGTTTAATTTAAAAAAATTTTTATTTTAACAAATAAGGGTAAATGAGATATAATTTGATGATTATAGCCTTTTTAAATGGAATATGGAGAATTCCAAATCGAATGGATCCTGTGTTTAATATTCAAAAAGATATTATTACAACCCATGCTGAATCGGCAATTTTTACCATGAAGCCTGATTGGAATGAACGTCAAATTCAATTATCTAATTTAACAATTATTAAAAGACCAAGTGATTGGATGAATATTGTCAAGTATCGTAAAAAAATTGGATATTATCATGAAATTAAGCAACACGGTTTACTATTAAATTTCACGTTTATTAATGAAACCTTTGTTCGAATTCATACTAAAATTTTGGATGAACAAGTCGAATTTACCATTGAAAAAGAGCTTTAATTATATCTTTCACGACAATATGGGCAAAATTTTTTTTTACTAATAATTTCCCATCTTCGTATACATGAAAAATGAAATACATGTTTTTCATGACAAGAAAGTGTTTTAATTTTACTCAAAATTGGATTCAATGGCTTCGTACAAATAGAACAATTTTCAACAACTTGGGTCCTTTTTTTTATAATTTTTTTTTTATACACTATACAAACTTTTTTCTTAATAGGTTTAGGTCGCATTTGTAATTCAAATTTTTTGCCAATAATAGATAAATTCATTTGTGTGAAACTTTTTAATTACTTAAATTCAGACATTTCTACAGAAATTTCTTGTAATTCTTCTGGATTATTCACTCCTTTCAAATACTTTATTTCATTATCAGGCACTGCGTAAACTATGGTTTCTGGAATAAAATCAAATATTTGTGTCAAATAAAATTCCTTGGAAGCATTATTATCGTCAAGTTGATGTAAATAGTTTTTGAGATTATCGATGCTAAAACTATACACACCCATGTTACAAAAGTTATTGGAGAGGTCTTTACAATCCTTATCTTCTTTGATACAATCCAATTCAAATTTATTTTTCATGATTATTCTACCATATCCTTTTGGATTATTCAAAAAAGCACCAATAATTCCACTCTTTCCTTTTGTTTGTTCCAATAAAGCTTCTAAAATAAAAGACTGAATAAAAGGCATATCGGCATTAAGAACTAAGACTGTATCATTGTCCAAAAACAATTTGTTTTTAGAATTATACAAGCATTGAAGCGCATTTCCTGTTCCTAAAGGAACACTTTGTTCTATAAACTCTAAACGATTAGGAAATAATTCATGTAAATACATACACTGTTCCATTACCAAAGAACCAAGAATAATATAAATTTTTTCTAGCTTGGGTAAATTCAAACAAGCTTTAATAATGTATACAATCATTTCTTGATCTTGAATTTTGTGTAAAAATTTAGGTATTAAACTTTTCATCCGCTTCCCTTGTCCCCCAGCCATTATACATACATAAAGTTTAGAATTCATTCTATTAATACAATTTAAAAATTTTACAATGTTAAAAAAACTTTATTTTGCAACTATATAATCATTTTATTAACAAAAAATGATTTATTATATAATTGAACTCATAAAAATCAAATGACTATTTTGAAATTTTCTCAAGCGAATAATTATTTAGCTTGTATTAATTTATTGGAATCAGTATTGGTTCAATTACTATCAGTTTATTTAATTTACCGTCACAATTATTGGGGTTCTATAACTTATTCACTCACAATGGTTAGAATTTTTATACAAATGCATGATATGGCTCATTATTCTTTTTTTAAAAGTAATCGATTCAATAATCATATAGGACAGATTTTAGGAATACTTACCTTTATGCCTTTTTTGGCATGGAAAAACGGTCATAATCATCATCATAAACATTTTGGAAATTTAGATAAATATGATGCTTCTCAAACGATTTTATTTACCAAAAAAGAATACGACTCGATGCCAAAATTTAAAAAATTATTGATTAGGATTTTTCGCGATCCATTTGTATTTTTTACGCTTTCCATTCCTTTTCTTTGGTTTTTTGGATCTATTTTTTATCATGCCAAAAAATATGGTATTTCAAGTACTGTCACATTACAAAAGTTTTTTTCTTTTCTTTATGCTTATATCATGATTAAATATTTCCATATCCCATGTATTCCATTTCTAGTTGCAATTTACATGAGCGCAGTAATTGGTGGTATTTTATTTCATTTACAACATTCGGTAAATATTCCCTACAGAAAAAGAAACGAATCTTGGAACAAAGACGTTGCAAGCTTAGAAGGTTCTACTTTTCTTGTAATTCCATTTCCCCTAAGCTTTTTTACAAATGGTATAGAATTTCATCATATTCATCACCAAAATACCATGGTTCCCTGTTACCATTTATCCAAGTGTCATCATTCAATCAATTATAAAGAATGGGAAATGGCGGGTGTGATTAAGGTAAACATGAAATTAGCTTTTCAAAGTTTATCAAATGTCATGTTGGATGAAGATAAAAATTTTTTAATTTCTTTTTAAAAACTGAATAATTTTTTATTTTTACAAACAAAATTCAACTTTTACGATCAAGACATTATCAAACCCAATTAAACAAACTCTTTTAATAAAAAAAATGCAAAAACCCGCTTGGCTCAATACTGATTCAAAAACCAAAAAAACATTAGAGGCAGAACTCAAGCTTAGAAAAATTCGTTCATCTTTCGCTCGTAAAGATGACACTATAAAATTTATCCAAAATTTGGCGTGGGCTTGGAACCTCCCGTGGAGAACAGAACAAGCTTTAGTCATTCAATCTTTTTTTGAACCACAATTCTCTGAAATTATTGTTCAAGCGATATTTGGTGGAGGAAAAACAACCATGATGTTGGCCATTATTTCGATGCTAGTCTTGAATAATACCGATATTGCCAATAACATTTTTGTTTGTGCATTCAACCTGGGAATCAAAAATGAAATTAAAAAAAAGCTAAAAAATGTAGGCAAAATTCATGTTAGCACCTTTGACTCTTTAATTTGGAAATGTTGCGAACAATTACAATACCCCGACCTAAAATTACTCAATTTTGAAACAAAACGTCGTTTTGTACGCGAAAATCTAGATCAATTGAATTCTTTTCCTGATATACAATTTGTTTTTGTTGATGAAACTCAAGACTTGGAAAAACAATGCTATCCTATTTTCAAAAAATTATTTCCAAATGCGAAATTCATGTTTGTGGGTGATGTTTTCCAATCTATTCAAAAAGAACCTAGAGAAAGTTTAATGTGGTTTCTATTGAATCGTATTTCCACCCGTAGTCAAAAAGTTTTCAAAATGATGGATACTCCACGGGTTCCCCTTACTATATTAGAGGAAATCAAAGAAGCTCTGGTTCAATACTACCCCGAGTTTCAATCCACCATTGAACAATGGAAAAGCAGTTCTACATTTAAATCTCCAACCAAAGTGACATGGGTTTCTTTTTCAAACTATCAGTTTGTCAATACGCAAATTTTAAAGAAACTGACCGAGGTTCCTCATAACGATACAATGATTCTTACGTTTAGTAGTGCAATTACAGTTCGTGGAAGTCTTGGTGACATTGCCCGATTTAGAAAATTTATCACCAACAATGGAATTGACATTAATCCAAATCACAAAAGAATGTTGGATGATCGGCTTTTTCTCACTACGGCTAATTCCTCCAAAGGTTTAGAGAGAAAGCATGTCTTGTGTATTTTAACTTTTCCATTGGAACTAGCATTTGCCAACTTTTCAAACGACCTAGTAATGAATTTAATTACGGTAGCTCTTTCACGATGTAAACAAGATATTACTTTTTATGTTCCAAATTATACAGATCGCTTTAGTAAAGTATTGGATTGCTTTTCCAAGTGTCCACGACCCACTGAAAAACCAATTGTAAAACTAGCGGATCCAAAACAAAAGAGAAAAGCTAATCCTCTCAAAGAATGTCATAGCTTTGATTATGATCCTAAAGACATGATGGAAATGCTACAAAAAGAGCATTCCGTGACTGAAATTCTGCGACAAAGTATTCTTCGGTATGAAACTCGTCAACTGTTGCTTCGGTACATCCGTCAACATCAATCCTGGGACCTACCTGTAAGTTCTGTAGAAACAATTCGTACCGAGGAGGAATGTGCACTAACGGGACTTATTTTTGAATCTCTTATTTTATCATTATGGACGGGACGATTTCAATTTTCAAATTTTGGAGCCATTCAACATCATTCTGTATTTTCCAATCATATAGAAAACATTCAAAAGCGAGAAAAAAGTTATCATCAATTTATAAAAAAGTATCCTCGTATAACAACAGAGTCAATTCGATTCCATGGTAGCTTTCTTTACGCTCAACTGCATTTATATGCACATCAAAAAATTTGGATAGAATCAAACTCAACTCGAAACGCAATTCTTTACAAACGTTGGAAAACTATTCTTCCCTCTTTACAAGGAATAGTGGTTCCCAATAGCAATCAAATCAAAGTTCAAGTCAATGCGAGTATGCCACTACTCAAGGGTATCATGGATGCATCAAGAGTCCCTAAAACCGATGAAAAAGATTCCATGGACATTTTTGAAATCAAAGCCTCGAGAGCCTCCGATTGGAAAGAAAAAACATTACTACAGGCAACCTTGTATGGAATTATGAATGGAAAAGCATTTTTTAATACGTATTTGATTAATGTATTTTCTAAACAGGCAAAACTATACAAGGTTTATTTGAAAAAGGATTTAATGTGGCTACGTAGTCAAATTACCCAAGACATTATCAATTGGAATCTTAATTGTTACTTGGCTAAAAATGTGACTCACTCTCAAAAAGATCCTAACCCTGGGCAAATTGTAATTAAATCCAGTGAATCACTATTTGTAGAAGGAATATATGACAAGTTGGAAAAAAAATGGATTGAATTTACAATTTGTGAATTTATGGGAATTACTAAAACACGACTAGTGACATTGATGGAAAAAGAAATGACGAATTTGGAAGGTGATCAAAAACCAATTCCTCTTTTAGAACAATTAGAAACAGTGCTTGAAAAGTATAGAAAAATTTATAATATCAAAAAAGTTTATGGAGGGTATTTTTTATGTCAACAGCTTGATATTACTAAATACGACATTACTCCATTATTTTCTAAAGAAATAGAATGGCAAGATTTTGTTGAAAAAATGTTTTTGGGTAAAAAAGAGGAGGAAATAAAATTAGATTGGACTTGTAGCTCTCATTGTTTAGCATTAACTATTTGTAGTTTGGTTTTGTCTACAGAATATTTACTTTTGGATTAAAAATTGATTTTAAATTTTTTTTGTAATAGCAAGACAACTTTTACAACTTTTTACAATTATTATGGAAACAATTACAACAATTTTTGAAAAACAAGGACTTCGACTCCACCATGGAGTTATTAAGGATTATTATCCTGGTAGTTGTGATCAATGTCAAATGTGTAAAGGCGGACAAAAATCTATTATCTATGGATTGACTCCCAATATGCTTTTATTAATTTGTGACAAGTGTTATGAAAAGAAAGAACCAATTATTAAAGAAACAATTGAAAATTTACAAAAGTCGACTTTTTTTGACAAGATTCCAAAGAATAAAAAATTTGAAATCATGAATGAAAATGGCGAAATTGATACTGAATGGATGATTCATCCACGTTATCTTTTTTTTATTCCCAAAGGAAAAACAATTTACTTTCCGTTAATAAAAGAAAATTGTGATGAAAAATGGGTTTCTTTACGACATTTGAGTATCATGAATGATTTAGTTATTTGTTAGATTTTGAAATTATTTGCGATTGGAAATAATTTTATAAAAAAAAAATGTTAAACTAGCTTTTCAAATTTACAAAACATAATGTGGGTTCTCACACTCATCATAGGAATTAAGAAACGATCACGATAAGACGCATCATCTCCATATCTATCATTCATATCTATATGATATTTATTTTTAATTTTATACAAAGAATTTTCAATGTCTTGTAAATTCGAAATAGGACTAAAATCCTTTAAAAAATTTTGATATTCATCAATACAATCTTTATCGGCTTTGTTATTCTTTTCCAAAAGGAATTCAATACACTCCTTGATGGTATCAAAAATAGTTTCTTTTGTCATTTGTCTAGAAATAAAATTTAAAACCTTGTTTCATTTTTTAATTTTTGGGAGCGTCAGTTTTTTCCTCAATTTTTATTAATTTTTCAAATTCAGCAATAAAGGTTTCCCAATCAATTCTCAAGGAAGGAACTGGTTCAATGGCTTTGCGAATAAGTCTGTTAAGTTGAGTAGAAGGATTTTCATATAAAAATTTCAACATGATTCCAAAACTATACATGTCAATTTTTTCATAATCAATGGGTTTTATTTTCAACATTAAATTGTAATAATCTTTAGAGGCCAAATATTTGTTTATTCTTTTTACTATTTTTGATTTAGTAAATACTCCCGATTTCCACAAGTATTCAAATTCTAAAGGTGCTTCCTCTACGGATTTTACATATTTTCCGGCCTTGTTTAAACAAAAATTTATTTCTGGAGGCCATGCATAATAAGCTATATTAAGAAATAGTTTTTCACGAAAAAATTGGTGATAAATATCTTTATGGGCTAAGCATCTATCAAAATCTATCAAAACCAAATCTCCATTACCATTGATCAAGATATTATCTTCTTTAATGTCCAAGTGAGAGTATCCGGCTTTATTCATTTTGGCTAAATTTTTAGCAAAAAGAAACATTTGTTCCAAAGTTGGTAAATTTTCTGAAATTTTTAATTTTTTTCCTCCAAATGAATATACATATTGAATATTATATTTACCTCTTTGCCAAAGAGGGCTATGTTGATTTTCCGGATTTGATTGACAACAACCCAAATATGGAATGGTGAATTTATTTTCTGGATCAATTTCTTTTCTCATTTTTTCAGCTTCCAAAACATCTTCAATAGAAAGATTTTGCTTACTTGCTACTTTACCCACATAATCTCTAGCAGGTATAAGGTTTTTAATATTGCTACATTGTATAGGGTATGGCCTGTAAACATTTCCTGAACTACCGGATCCGATTTTCATTTCTATAATAATTATTTTTAAAAATATTTTTTGAGAATAAATGTATTCTTGTTGGGTACCTAATCGTGAAAGAAATAATTGCGAGTTGATTTCCAATGTGGGTGAACCCCTCAGTGGATATTGTAATCCTTCTCCAGAAATGCAAAAAAAATGTGTAAATGACTGTGTGGATCATATGAATCATACTTTGATTCAAAATTGTAAAGAAAAGTTGGTTCACGAAAAATTTTGCACATTGGAAGATTGTATTGAAAGTTGCAACTTGGTGCAAGATGAACAAGCAAAAATGGCCTGTCAATTATATTGTGATCGGTCAAATTTTATAAAGTCTTCGGATTATGATTATCTATATTATTGTAATGATAAGAATAATACATGTTCAAAAAATTGTAAAGATGCCTTGCGATGCCGATTTCAAAATTATACTCCTCATCATAGTTGTAAAATAAATGTTTGTAAAAATAGTTGTAATCATTCTAAAGATCCATCATGTTATTGTAATAAAATTTATGGTAATTATTGTTCCAAATATAGTGTTGAAAATAATGCATGGAAATATAATTATAGAGATGCTTCTTTTTCTCCAGACAAATGTAACCAAATTGATAATGAATTATGGTTAAGAACTCAAGATGAAAATGGAAATTATTCTTGTCAAAAAAATTCTGGTCATTGTAAATGGCATTGTCCAGAAAACCAAAAAGCCATTAAAATTTGTCATTCGGATCCTCAAAAAAAATGTTTTGAAAGCAAGAACAATTGCTGTCAAAATAATTTAAAATGTATGATGAAAAATTAGATTTCACTCATTTCCTTTATTTTATTTACAGTTTTTATTAATCCTCGCGCTTCTTCCATTAATTTTCCTGGACCTACAAATGTTTTTTTTCTAATCGTTTGATCTTTAAGATCCCAATGAACAATGTTTTTTTCATGGTAAACTGTTTCTGGAAATTTCAAGTTTGCCAAGTAAGTACTTATCGTAGGCAAATATGAATATGAATGAGGATCTTTAATAAGGCTTTCTACAATTGGAATCAAGTTATCGGGAAAAGTTACAATACATTCCAAATAAACAGGATTATCGTCAACTCGATTTATTTCAATCTTACAACCATAAAGTGTAATAGTAATCGTATTTAAATTGCATTCTTTTTTTAAAAGTTGTTCTTTTGGAAAATCAATGTAAAAAAACGGATTACTTTCTTTAGGGTAAGGATTATCTCTTATTAAACTATAACAAAGTTCTTTTATCAAGTTTTGGAGATTTTTTAAAGTTTGAGACATTTTTATAAAAATTTTTATAAAAATATTTTTACTAAAATTAATTACTCTAAAGGAAATACATTAAAATCCTTGGCATACAATGTTTTTTTCTCAATTAATTGATCCGATATTTTCAATAAAAGATCCTTGTTATCTTTTAGATACGCCTTTGTCTCTAAATAAGCATTATTAATAAGATGATGTATTTCTTGATCAATTCGTTTTCGATATGTTTCACTAAAATGAGGATAAATAATATGAGTTCCCATCCCATATTCCATAATCATTTTTTTAGCTACTTGAAATGCAGTTTCCAAGTCGGATAATGCTCCTGAGGAAACTGAAGTGCCATAAATAGTTTCTTCAGCCACACGGCCACCTAATAAAACTTTAAGATGGTCATGACAATATTCTCGTAAGAAAAATCCTTGGTCGACATCTTTTCTTTCAAAAACTGTATAACCAATGGAGGCAAACACTGAAGAATCAATTGTAACCTTGGATGGTTGATCAAAATGACTACTATTCAATGCCATTAATAAATGACCTACTTCATGAATTGCTACTCTTTTCATTGTGGCCTCTGATATATTCTTTTTACCAATCGATTGTCCCATGATAATTTTATTTCTTGTTTCTTCCAAAACTTTATAATCCAATGGAAGAATCGAATTACGAATCCCATATAATGTAGCTTCATTTAACATATTTTCAATTTGGGCTCCATTCATACCTGATGTTAATTCAACCATTTGTTCAGTGGAAACGTTTAATGGTTTTTGTAGCCTATGAATATTTATAATTTCATGTCTTGTTTCTGCGTCAGGATTGGGCACGTGAATAATCTTGTCCATACGTCCTGGTCGTATAACAGCTGCATCCAAAATATCAATTCTATTGGTTGCTCCCATAACTATAATGTTACTTTTAATGTTGAACCCATCCAAGGCTACCAACAATTGATTCAAAGTTTGACTTCTTTCGTCTCCAGCACCGTCATCAGAGGAAACTCTTTTTCTAGCAACGGCGTCAATTTCATCCACAAAAATAATACAAGGCTCATTATCTTCTGCAAAAGAAAATAATTCTCGAACTCTAGCTGCTCCAACACCAACATATTTTTCATTGAATTCTGCCCCTGAAGTTGGAATGATTGGATAATCAATTTCTCCAGCAAATGCTCGAGCCATTAACGTCTTTCCATTTCCTGTCGGGCCTTCTAATAATACTCCTCGAGGTAAACGAATTCCAAATTCCTCATACTTTGTTTTATTTTTCAAAATATCAATGACTTGTAATAATTCTTGTTTCACCTCTTTATAACCACCGACATTAACAAAAGTAATATTATTCTCATTTTCCTCAATTTTAAATGTTCCTTCTGCCGAAGCTTTACTTTTCTTGGGTTTTCTAGGCATAAAGGAGTCTCCCATCGTATTATTTCTAATCATGAGAGGTAGTTGAATAGTAATAGGAACTTTTCCTCGGTTTCTTAATTTGTCCAAATAATTGGGTTGTTGCTTACTTTGTCTATGAAGAGATTCCAAGTAAGAATTGGTAGTATCCAACTTGCTAATTTTAGGAATTGAAAAAGCCAAGCAAAAAAATCTAAATAAATGCATTTTTATTTTTAATTGGCAATCTTTAAATTGTTTATTACTAAAAATGTATAAAAAAGTTAACAAAGCTTATAATGATGATCGTGCCTTACATATAGGAGGCCTAGGAGAAAAAATACTTTCTAAACCACTATGTTTTTGCACGGAAAAAAAAACTATAGATCAATTTGAAAAAAGTGCAATTCGATGTCACCAAGGGTTATGTGGTGTATGTTCTCGAGAAGATATGTGTAATTATAAATGCCGTCACAAAATGGACAAATTTTGCACTGCTAAAGCACTCGGTCTATAAATTTCAAGGCGTTCCTTTTGACACTATTTCACTAGAATCCGCTTTTTTCCCAACAATCCTAACCAGTGACCCACTCACGTCATCCCACTTGGGAATCCGTTTTTGATTTACGATATCAATTCCTCCAGCATATTCTTGTTGCTGAGCAATGGTCAAAGATCTATCCAACCAAAAAGTGCCCAATTGTTCTATACTCTTATTCTCTCTAAAATGCTCCACCGCTTCTTCGGCCATACGTGAGAGATATCTCGTGTCTGCCAATCCATCACTGCAACACAGCACACAAAGATCCTCTCCTTCCCCGACGACTCTAATTTTCTTGCTCGGCCTGATATCCATATAGGTTTTCTCTTTCATTTCGGCGTCGCCGATGGATTTCCACATTTGTGCTCCTCCCTGTTGCTGTCCAATCCCATTGATGAAAACGGGACATGACCCCCAGTTTAGGTGTGCGGAATCGCGATGGACTGCTATCACTTTGAATTTGGGATCATGTTCTTTAACGAGGAGGTCCTTTCGTAGCCCTTGAGAACCTCCCACTGATGCGGGAAACCGTCTAGCGATGAACTCTGTAAAATTACGGATGCTGTCGTGATCCAGCTCGGCTGTTCCTTCCTTGAAAATGGGAATCGGTATCCCCCTGTTGAACAAAGATCCATCCAAGTCCCTGGGAGCCTGTGCTTGGTACAAGTGAAACCTTGCAAAGACGACCTCGCACGGAGTTTTCCCCAAGCTGGCACAGTGGGCCAAGTATTGCGTTCGCTGTTGAGGATCGTCCCATGAATGCGATTCTGTCATGATTTCGACCTCCCCAGTTTTGTTGTTGATGACAAATGATTCACTGTCACCGACGTTGGCCGTGGCGATGAGCGTCTTTGTAGGAAGCTTGATGAACAGATTCACAGTAAGGGTTGTTCCTCCTACTTTGATGGCTTGTTGGTGGTGACGCTCTAGCCCAGCAAAAATCTCATCCCAAATTTCATTGAAAGCGTCCGTGTTGTCGTTGAGGAGCGCTTGAACCATCTCGTTGATACGCACTTGAAGAAGAATTTGTAGCTCCTTGATCGTGCCAGTGGATGCTTTATCTCCATAAAGGCCATGCCCGTCAGCTACCGCCGAGTATTTGACCGAAGAACCGAGAGTTGGACACACCGCCAAGTCCGTCAGAGAAACTACCACGTCTTCCCCGCAGACAAGCATGTTTTCCACATAGGAGTTCAATCGATGCGGATATCGTCGCTTTCCCTGTCCGAAAACGGTTGAAGAGAACTCTGGATCCTCCATGGGAATGGCAGGGTCCCGCATCGTCGTGCGAACCATGTCGATCTCTAATTGGGCAGAGGGGTGACGGACAAGTTTGGGAAGGGCTTGAACTTGGACTTGGGCTTGGGATTGGGCTTGAGCGGACATGTTTTCTGTAAAAATTTGTTTAAAGTTCTGTTTTCAAAGGTTTGGTTAATTTCTTGGTTTCTTGGAGTCTTGTAGTTGTAAGTTACCTTTGAATTGGAAAAAATATTTTTTTTTTCAATTTTTGCCTATTTTTTCGGCAATTTTAGAATAATATTATTTTCTTGAATGTCAAAAATATTATTCCATTTAGAAGATATATTATCTATAAGGTGATTATAATCATCCATTTTTTTTTTCTTGTTAATTTTTTTCAATAATTTTTTCAAATAAGATAATGTCAAGATTGTTTTATTCTCAATCAAAAAACAATGTAATATAATTTGCAAGTCTATAGGAATATTTCCTATCAACTCGAAAGAATCAATAATCGTAGCCAATGTTTCATTTATTTTTTGAAACGCTACAATCACCATTTTTTTTTGAAGCGTTTTTAATTTATGACAAAGAGGATAAAAATCTCTATCATTACTGGCTAATATTATAGTTTTAATATTTTTGTTTTTAATACACCATTCGGTTAAATCTATAGAAATTTGTAAATCTACACTATTTTTTCCTCCAATAGATTCAACATGGATCATGTGACAAGAGTATTTGAAAATCCAATCATTATAATGAGTTGATATATTATTTTTTTCCATATCAAAATAAATAATAATTTCATCAATTCCATACTTTATTTTCAAAAAGATGAGATCTTCTTCACACACCTTAATGTTTTCCGCGTCAATTATTAAATAGGAACTCATCCTATAAATACAAAATTTTATATTTTTTGTTTAATAAATGTGGTTTATAATTTTTTTAATTATTATTCTCATCATTGTATTATTTTTATTTTATAAAAAAAACAGACAAAATATAGATTATTTTCATTTGTCTACCGATAAAAATATTGGAAATTGTCTGAGCCGATATTTTGGTTCCATGGGTTTATCTTTTTATAATGGAAAAGACTTTTATGCTGAATCATCGTTTAAAAAAGACCCTTATTTACAAAAACTTCCCATGTTTATACCTATTCAAAATGATATACAAAGGCAATTACATTCTATAGAATTTAGTCCCAATGATATTTCTACAGTTCCAAATTCGTATTGGGTCATTGAAAATACAAGAGCGGAAAATTTTTGGTTAATTATGAAACCCTTGGTTACCAAAATTTTATTCAACTTTTTAAAAACTCATGATATTGTTTTAGATGTAAATTTACCAGTTATCCATTTTCGATGTAGTGATGTTCCATTTGTAAGAAATTCTCATTATCATTTTGTCAAGTATTCTTTTTACAAAGATTGCCTTTTAGATGCCGAAATCTTATTAAATAAAAAATACACGTCTTTATTATTATTAAGTTGTCACAACCACAAGTCTAATCCAGTTTATAAAGAAAAATGTAATGAATATGAATCCTCATTGATAAAATATTTAAGAAATTTAGGATATCAAGTTAATGTGCAATGTAATTCCAACATTTTGGATTTTGCACTAATGTTTTATGCTCCCGTTGTGCTTTCGCCTTCTAGTTCATTTTCTTTCATGAGTGGGTTTTTTGGTCCAGGTTTATTTTATTCTGAGGGCCATTTTACAGAAGACGTGGAAAATCCAGAAAAAAATACAACACCCTTGGAATCATCGGATTGGCTAAAATCAGGATATAGTATTCGTCATTCTGATGTAAAAAATTATGAAAATACGAGAGAAGTTATTCAAATGCTCATGAATTAATTTAAGTAAATTTAAAATTTAATGTAAATTTATTTTTTTTTTAAATTATAAAAATGCCTGTTGAAAAAATTGAAAACTCTGAAATTTCTACCCCCGTTGAAAAATCTCTCAATAGCTTGATGGAGAATAACTATTTATTCGATAAATCATTCAAAAAACAAGTCAATAAAGAGCCCAACTACCAAGATTTTATCAAACCTATTGGCAACATGAATGCCCCTAAACCGGTAAACTTTAACATTCCTCAACAACCAGAACAAGAAGACAACATTCCCGAAATTTTAAAAGAAACTGATGGCGAAGATGATGATGAACAAAACCCAATTTTTGCTAATACCAACCCACAAATGTTTCCTCAAGGCTTTTCTAGAGGCTTCCCTCAAGGACTCCCTCAAGGACTCCCTCAAGGACTCCAAGGTCTCCCTCAAGGCTACCCCCAAGGTCTCCAAGGTTTCGCCCAATCCCAAATTAAAGGAGCAGGTATTCCTCAAGGAGTGCCCCAAAACAATTTACCCGAAGCATTCAAGACACCCATGCCTTTTGCTTTCATGAATAATGCTAATGGTATGATTCCACAAGGATTCCCTGGATCCATGCCTATGGGTGGTGGATTTGGTCAAAACCCATTCTCGGGTGTTAATCGCGAGGACTTGCCTGAATTCCTTCAGAGCATCCTTGATGACACACCCGAGTATCTTCGTTTCTAATTTTGTCAAGAGCCTGACAACAATAAGGAAACTCCTCGCGGATAATTTCGTCCAAAATGGTAGCATAGTCTCTAATCTCAGATTGGGCATGAGAATCAACACGTAGAGATATAAAATTTAAAACAGCTTGTAAACTCACTGTCCATATACACTCTGTATATAGAGAAAGAGGTAAAATAATTCTAGCTTGTTCTTTTGCTACACCATCTTTGATCATTTTATAATACAAATTTTGAATGGTTTCTAAAGCCGACTTGTATTGCTGACTATACTCCTCTTGCTTTTCCATCAAACCATCACTCCCCTGTTTTTTATCCAAAGATTGTTTTCGCCATTCTTTTGGTTCATAAAATTCATCCAAAACAACATAGCGACCAGAAATTTCATTCCATCCATGAAGTTGATGACTATTGGTGCTTGTCCATTCTGCACCCACAACATGTTTAAACCATTGTCGCATGACAAATTCGGGAGCCTTGATATGAAAACGGAAAAAAATATGTCGAAATGGACTTGTATGATGATGTTTCAACAAATAATGAATCAATTTACCATCACTCGCGTCAATATGTTCTTTCTGCTTACCAAAAGAAACACGTGCTGAATTAACAATTGTCAATTCATCACCAAATTTTTCCAAATAGCGAATAAAACCTTTATCGAGTACTTTAAATTCTTTCATTTAAGTTTAATGTTATTATAATAAAGTATCATCAATTTTTAAAGTAATTTCATTGCCTATAGACAAGTTTTATATCCCTTTTCTTTAGTTTTCTTGTATTGTTTTGAAAATATTCTATTGTTATATTGTAGTGTTTTTCCTTTAAATTTGATATTCTTTAAGCAATTCGGTTACATAGGCTTCTCCGTGCCCTTTAATTGCGTTAAAAGACAATGTGGCATCTTTCATATGATATCGTTCCAAAACTCTTTTACCACCGGGATGCTTTTTTGCATAATCTGTTACATCAAAATAATGATCGTCAATCTTGATTATTATTTTCTGGGACATTATTCTATTCATTTACAAGAATAATTTTTATTTTAACATTGAGTTTTTTTCATAATCTGGAGAAAATGATAAATATCACTTTTAATCATTGATTTTACTAAATATGATATAGAGTCAACCAATAGTTTAGGAGTTTTGTCTTTATAAATAAAATCCAAATCTTGAATTATTACATCAAAGTTTTCTTGTTCCTGATTATTTTTTATAATTAATGTAGCGTTGACAAGGTCTGGAGTATGGCTTTTAACTTTACATACTATATAATTTGGACTAATTATTAAATGTAAATAAAACTTGAATAACGTAGTTTGATACTTTTTTTCAAGAAGTGGAAAAATAATGGATCGTATAGTTTTATTTTGAAATTCTATTAGTGCGTCATATTCAATTTGATCATCCATAAAGTAATAAATATAATTTTGAGTATTGTAATTTTTATTATCAATCATTAAATCAGCATTAGTTTTTTGAATAAAGTTTCGAATTTCATTGTAATCCATTTATATATTTTTAATACTAAATTTTTTTGTTGAAGCAAAAAAATTTGAGGATTAGAGGGATCGAACCTCTGACCTTGTGGACTGGAATCACATGCTCATACCACTGAGCTAAACCCCCTTTCATCTATAAAACTATTTCTTTAATTTAAAATGTTTCGGCTTCAAGATCATCCAATTCAAAAATGTTTTGACTCGAGGGTAATTCAGATAAACTATATTCACTAACTCTTTGCTCGAAAAAGTTTGTTTTGCCGTCCATGGAAATTTTTTCCATAAAAGGGAATGGATTTTTTTCATAATATATTTTCTTATACCCAAATTGGTGTAGTAAACGATCGGCACAGAAACGAATATAGGCTTTCATTAAATCATGATTCATACCAATAAGTTTAACAGGTAAACTCTCGGTAACAAAGTCTTCTTCAATCAAAACTGCTTGGTGCATAATATTATGTGCATCAATTTCACTAATTTTTTCATTTACATAAGTATACAAAAGCACAGCAAATTGAGTATGAAGACTTTCATCTCTAGCAATCCACTCGTTGGATTTTCCTAAAGTAGCACTCATTACTCCACGCTCTTTTAACCAAAAAATGGCACAAAAACTTCCACTAAAAAACAAACCTTCTACGATTCCAAAGGCAAAAAGACGCTTTGCAAAACTATTTTTAGCATCATTAATCCATAAAAGAGCCCATTCTGCCTTTTTTTGAATACATGGAATACTTGTTACGGCATTAAATAATTCATCTTTTCTTTTAGGATCTTTGACTAGCGTATCAATCATAAGAGAATAAACTTCACTATGGATATTTTCCATCATGGCTTGAAAAGCGTAAAAACAACGAGCTTCGGGAACTTGTACCTCGCTACAAAAATTCTTGACCAAGTTTTCCAAAACAATTCCATCAGATCCAGCAAAAAATGCCAAAATATGTTCAATAAAATAACGTTCATCGGGTGTCAATTTTTCCCAATCACCTTTGTCTGATGAAAAATCAATTTCCTCTGCCGTCCAAAATGCGTTTTTGTGGTTTTTGTAGGCAAGCCAAATATCATGATATTTAATTGGAAATAAACAAAATCGATGAGGGTCCTCTTTTAATAGAGGTTCGACAGTTGAACATAAATTCATTTGTGAATCATTCACAGGAGAGTATAAACATACCTTGGATCTAATCTTTGTAAAAACTTTATCTGGTGATGAAACATCCATTTTTGTTTTTGCAAAGTTTTTATTTTTTACTTTTCATTTTTTTATTTTTTTATGGATTTAAGAATTGAAATTTGCTTCTTAATTTAAAATTAATTTTATCCTAAATAAAAATGAATTTTTCAATTAAAAATAATACACAATATGGTTATCCAACACATCGAGCTTTACAACAAAGACCCACTTTTCAAGATGCCGGGGTTGGTCATGGAGCTGGTAATGAACCAAATAATAAAGCGGAACAAATAGAATCTTACCAAAAAGTTCCATGCTCCAGTGGGGTTTGCCCATTACCAAATAAAAGTCATCCATCGGATAGATATCCATGTGGTTACAGAAATTTTACCTAAAAAATTTCTTATTTTACATAAAAAAATTTCTATTACTTAGCTCCAAAACTTTTTTATTCCACAATTATCCATCGTAGATATAATAGAATTATAATCGGTATCATTTATTTTCATTAAATATTCTATAAAATCATTTTGATTTTTTATATTACAAATGGATATTGTTGGAGAAATATTTGTTAAAAAGCATTTTGCTTCTTGAGCACTACATAGAAATGTTTTAGCCAATGTTTGATGACATTGTTTCTTTTTTTTATAAATACTACCAGATACAATACCAATTATAATTAAAATTAAAATAATAATAATAATAATATATAAACTTTTTTCTAAAATATTCATTTTTATTTAACAGTAAAATAAAAATGCGTCCTTGCACAAAATGTAAACAACTTAATTGTTGTTGTAATACATATTTATGTAATACATTTCCATTACAAAATTTTGCCGAATCGGTAAGAAATCGAGTTTTAACTCCTGGGGATGGTTCTATTGTTGTCAACAACCTATTTAACAACCAATTACCTACAAATGCAAATTGTAGCATCAGGAATGAATATTTCAAGCTATAATAATGGCACTCTTCTAATCTCAATTTATCTTTATTAATTTACCAAATAAATGGTATAAACATTTTTGTTTTGGTTACCTTGTAGGTTGGATATTTCCTCAAATACCACTCTTTAATATACATTCTTGGAACCCATCCTACTAGTACATTGAACAACAAAAGTCCTAAACATTTCCAAGATTTTGTACAATAAACAAAAGAACCATAAATTAATAATTCCCCCAAATAATTTGGATTTCTTATTAGTGAAAAAAATCCAACTTGTATAAATTTTTTTACATAGCGTAACGTATAATATTTTTGACAATCAGAACAAAAATGTAAAAATGTTCCAAGGGTCATTATAAATTGAGCAAGTAATAACTCATTACTAGTCAATTGCACAAAGTTTTTAATACATACCCATGGGTAAATCCAATAAAATGATAAATATAAAGAGGTTGTAATTACTCCAATAAATTCAACTGAATGTTGAAAAGAAACATCGGGAAATATAAAACTTTTACAAACCCATAAAAATCCATAACTGCCATGTAAGAATAAATATGTATATGCAGTTGGAGTAAAATTTTTATAATAATTCATCAACAATACAATCCAAAAAAAAGTGGAACCTTTCCATAAATTAATAATAAAACTTAATTTCATTTTTAAAAATGAAATTTAAATCTATAAATCTTTTTTTAAAAAATATTGAATAATAATAGATCATGTCTTGTCCAATTTCTTTTTATTTCAATGCCAAAGATCCAAATTTTTTCACCAAAACCATCGTTCTTAATGAATCTTCCACCAATTATCTTGCTCAAGTATTTATTACAGCTCCCATCTATAATAATTGCGGTCATTTAATTGGTTCAAAAGTTTCTACAGATACAATCCAACAAACAGGACCAAATCAATATGTAATTAATATTGATTCTACCTATACATTTTTAAATAGTGGCACCATTAATTGGCATATAAGTTTTACAAATAATATTCCAAGTGTTTTATATCCAACCAATCAACTTTTTCAATCTAATATTGTTTCTACAACCGGTATTTATTTAGGAAAGCAAGGAATAGTATCTATAGTAGCAAATAATAATGGATTAAGAAATGTAAATATTGTTTTTTATTAATCGATTTCCTCAACTGATGGACCTTCATCATCAGGCTTGTCCGATGGAATTTCAGTATCTACACCCTCTGGTTTAGGGGGTTCCTTACTATGAGCCTTGATAAACTCTTGGAAACCGTTTTGACGCTCTTCAATTTCCTCTTTGGTAGCTGATTGTGCGTAGGAAAGCCATTGGAGTTCCTCCTCAATCTTATTCTTGATGGCTTTAAGATCCTCGTTATCATCTCCTCCTTCAGGAATATTGTTTTTCTGTGAATAAAGAAGACCCTCATACATATTGTGAGCATCGCGTTGCTCCTTGAATTTTTCATCTTCTTCCTTGTATTTCTCTGCTTCTGCAACCATCTTTTCAATATCCTCTGCAGAAAGTCTGTTCTTGTCGTTTTTAATAGTAAGATTCTTGCTGACATCAGATCCAGCATTGTCCACTTTTGCTGAAACGTTTAGAATACCATCAGCCGAAATATCATAAGTAATTGTAATTTGAGGAACTCCACGAGGCATTGCAGGAATACCCTCAAGATCAAATGAACCCAAAACACTATTATCTTTGGAACGTTGTCTCTCTCCCTCCAAAATCTTAATGGTGCATTTAGGTTGGTTATCAGAGTAAGTACTAAATACTTGAGTTTTCTTGCATGGAATCGTTGTTCCTCTTTTAATCATAGGAGTGCTTACTTCGCCAGATGTCTCAATACCAATGGTAAGAGGAGTTACATCGAGAAGCAAAAGATTCGAAGTCTTGTCGGATTCAATACCTGCCAAAATAGCGGCTTGTACAGTGGCTCCATATGCTACACACTCATCAGGGTTAATACCAGTGTTGGGATCCTTTCCAAAAAAGTCCTTGAGAAGAGAAACAACTTTAGGAATACGAGTGCTTCCTCCTACAAGAATTACATCATCTACCTTGCTCTTATCCATTTTAGCATCCTTAAGCACTTGAATGACTGGCTCCAATGTTTTACGTAGAACAGTTCCTACAAGGTCCTCAAAACGTGCACGAGTCATGGTCAAGTTGAAATCCATTCCTTGATAAAGGGAATCAATCTCAATATGAGCCGTAGTGGAGGAACTAAGAGTTCTTTTAGCACGCTCACAAGCCACATGGAGTCTACGACGAACTCGCTTGTCTCCACTAATGTCTAGTTTGTTTTTCTTTTTAAATTCGGCTAAACAGTGTTCTACAAGAATTTGATCAAGATCTTCACCGCCAAGATGGGTATCTCCAGCGGTTGCCTTGACCTCAAATACACCTTCAGAGAGGTTAAGAAAAGAAACATCGAATGTGCCTCCGCCAAAGTCATATACTAAAATGTTCTTTTCCTTGTCTGCACACTTGTCAAGTCCATAAGCAATTGCTGCAGCCGTAGGTTCATTAATAATACGAAGCACGTTGAGACCTGCAATTACACCAGCATCTTTGGTAGCTTGACGAGCGGCGTCATTAAAATATGCAGGAACCGTAACTACGCAATCCACAACATCACCTCCAAGATATGCCTCTGCAATTGTCTTCATCTTGCCCAAAACCATTGCCGAAATTTCCTCAGGACTAAACTCCTTTTTCTCGTCCTTGTAATTTACAGAAAAGTATGGTTTGTTGCCCTTGTTGATAACCGTGCAAGACATATGCTTAATGTCATTGGCTACGGTAGAATCATCAAACTTTCTTCCAATAAAACGTTTTGCATCAAAAATTGTATTTTCAGGGTTTGAAGTTGCTTGAGTCTTTGCCGCCTCGCCTACTAGACGTTCGTCGGTAAATGCAACCCAACTTGGAGTTGTCCTATTACCTTGATCATTAGTAATAATCTCTACTCTGTCGTTTTGCCATGTTCCAACACAGCTATAAGTGGTTCCAAGATCGATACCAATAACTCTTTTTTCTGTCATTTTTGTTTGATTAAAGAGTTTTAAATCTTAAATCAATTTTTGTTTTTTTGATTATGGCTTGTTTAATAAATTCTTTACTATATGTATAATTCCATTATCTAATACAATATCCCAATAAACAACAGGAGTTGTATAATTTAACATCATAATATTTTTATCGGTCACTGTTGCCCAAATGTATGATCCATCCATACTACTTTGTAATTGCTGATACGGAGATGTATATAATACTTTACTAGGAAATAAACCGCGCATATAAGTGTATCGAACAATTTTATTTGCTGTATTCATATCCATATTTAACATACTATCTTCATCTAGGGAATCTTCCAAAGGTAAGAAAACAGTTCCCAAAAACTGAGGATCACCCATTCTCATATCCATTTGAGCTTTTTTAACAATGAATGAAAATTTAGGATGATACGTATCTATATACCACATGACACTATTTTTAGGGTATTTAGCCATCACGACTTTAGGCTTATATACCTCTTCCGGAAAAGCAAACGAGTTGTTGAAAAATTCAAAAGTTCCTTGATAACTAACCATTTTTTAATTTTTATTTTATTTCTATAAATTAAATTTTTTTGGTTTATGAAAAATAAAGAATTCCAAATTCTTTCTTATGCTTGGCAAAAAAAGAATCTTTAATATTTACACTTCTTTTTATATACTCCACTTTTGATTCTTTTGTTTCATGGAAAAAAGGACATGAAACCATCTTATGACAATCTGCAAATTTACAAGTTTTGGGTTTCCATTGTTCCAAATTATGAACATGTTTACACCCAGAGTCATGTCCTTCTTTATTATAACAAAGGAGATCAAATCGTCTTGTATAAGTTTTATTAGCATGTTCATCAATTTTACTCCCTTTATTTCCTAAAAGTCGGGGACGAGAATCACGTTGACGATTGTCTTGTCGAGAGTCTTGTCGATTGTCGTGTCTAGAGTCGTGTCGACTGTCGTGACGAGAGTCTTGGCGATTGTCATGTCGAGAGTCTTGTCGATTGTCATGTCGAGAGTCTTGTCGATTGTCGTGCCGAGAGTCGTGTCGAGAGTCTTGGCGACTGTCGTGACGAGAGTCTTGGCGATTGTCATGTCGAGAGTCTTGTCGATTGTCATGACGAGAGTCACGTCGAGAATCAATTTTCGAGTCATCTTGTCTTGTCAACAAGGATTTAAGTTTAGGAGTGTCTTTAGGTGTATCCTTTGGAGATCTAGAAAGTAATCTGTTGGAATTATTATTTCTAGGTGCAGACGGAGGTTTGGGAGGAATAATTTTTGCTTTCTCTTCTTCTTGTTGAATTGAACAAAGATCTATTGATTTTCCTTGATCAGGAACAGTCCAAAATTGTACAGGTTCTTTTTTAATTTCAGGAATTTTAATAATTGGTGCTGGTTCTATTTCTGGTTTACAATCAACAAATTCATCTAAATATTCTCCCCAACGTGGAAAATTAGCCGTGAAAATCAAAGGAGTTGTTGGAGGAGGAGGACGCTCAAGTTCTATAAATCCAGGACCACTATACTCTGTTACTAATGGAATCAAATCTCTCGAATCCACTAAAGTAAAAATCACATTACCATCTTCATCGTATTCCGTATCGCTAAATATTTCATCAGTATCAGATTCATAACTGAATGGTTTGTATGATTTTACTCCAGGAACTATATCGATTTCGTCTTCGGAAAAATAATAATCCGAATCCTCGTCGTCAAACAAAATATCATCACGCTTAGGCATTTATAAAAAATTTTAAAAAAATTTGGAAAAGTCTTGAAATTTTAAAGTTGATTTTTTTTAATTAAATTTTTTAAAAAATCAATTTTTAAATTTAAGATAAAATGTACAAAAATTTGGTAAGAAATCCAACACCCGTTATTGAAACCCCAAAAAGCATTATTGATCATAATGCGATTCAAAACCTAATTCAATATTCTTTAAAATTGAATGAGCTTTTTACAAGTCAAACTAAAATAATCGATGAAATCAAACAAGATCATGATAAGGTATCTCAAAAACTTGCCGAAATTGAAAAAAATATTGAATCCTTAAATAATATGGAGGTGCCTAATAATATTAAAGAATACTGCTGTAAAGGAATTTATGTATCTTTAGAAGAAACAAGTGTAGAAAAGAAAAAATTGGCTGAGCTTTATGATGTAGAAATCGCAAAATTACCAAAAGAAGAAATTCAAAATGTTCAAGATTTGATTTTTACAACAATTCAAGACTTGAAAAAAGCAACTCTTGCTTTGGAAAATGTAATAATTAAACCGTTAATTTAAAAGAAAATTTATTTTTACTAAAAAATGGATCTACATATTAAAGAGTTAGATACCAACATCATTGCTCCAAATTCATTAAACTTTATGAATCCTGAACAAGGAGGATCCAAAATAGTGGTAATTGGAAAACCTGGTTGTTTTTTACCGGGAACAGAAATTCTCATGTATGATGGTTCTATTAAAAATGTGGAGTGTGTTGCTGTTGGAAATTTAGTAATGGGTAATGATGGCTCTCCAAGAAAAGTTTTGGAATTATGTCATGATATTGATAGCATGTATATCATTTGTCCTGAAAAAGGCGAATCTTACACAGTCAACAAAAAACATGATCTAGTTTTAAAATACGACGATAAAATAGAAATTATTTCTGTCGAGGAATATTTGAAAAAACCATCCATTTGGAAAAAAAAATACAAGCTGTTTAAATCAACAGGAG
>Ga0114972_10000253_pt1 | contig 39442 bp, 39 predicted proteins | sample M_140807_EF_Meta_FD_87354 | JGI IMG/M metagenome (GOLD analysis project Ga0114972, IMG submission 87354) | Freshwater microbial communities from Lake Montjoie, Canada to study carbon cycling - M_140807_EF_MetaG | ecosystem: Environmental > Aquatic > Freshwater > Lake | place: Lake Montjoie... | reverse complement strand
GCCAGATCCCGCAGCAGCACGAAGCCGCGCTGCGGCTGCAGCGTTTCGTTCACCATGGCGGTATTGCCCAGCGCGACCAGCGTGGTGCCATCGGGTGGCGCCTTGGCGACCAGATCGGTGCCGATGGTGCCCCCAGCACCCGGCCGGTTCTCCACCACCACGGGCACACCGAGCGCGGCGCTCAGCGGCTCGGCTACGAAGCGCGCGGCGACATCGGCGGCGCCGCCAAGGCCGAAGGGAACCACGATACGCAGCGGCCGGCCGGGCCAGGCGGGCTGCGCGCGCGCCACGGCAGGGGCGGCGGTGAGGGCGGCGATCAATCCACGGCGGCGCATCAGCCGGCCTCGATCCGGGCCAGGCGGATCCATTCGCCCTGGCGTTCGATGTCGCGCCGCAGGAAGCCGTCGAATGCCGCCACACTCATCGGCATGGGTTGGGCGCCACCGCGCGCCATGCCGGCCCGCGTCGCCGCCGCCGTTAGAATGCTGTTCACCGCGTCATGCAGCCGCGCGATGGCCGGAGCGGGCGTGCCCGCGGGCATCATCAGCCCCAGCCAGATCGACGCCTCGAACCCCGGGACCGTGGCCGCAATGGTCGGCAGGCCCGGCAATAGCGGGCTTGGCTCCGGCCCCGTGGTGCCAAGGCCGGTTACCCGCCCGGCGGCGATCTGCTCACGCATCGTGGGGATGGCGTCGAACATGACCGGCACCTGTCCCGACAGCAGCGCCGTGCGCGCCTCGTTCGAGCCCTTGAAGGGGATATGGTTCATCTCGATCCCCGCCATGGCACAGAAGACGGCGCCGGCGATGTGATAGGGGGTGCCGGGACCCGAGCTGGCATAGTCCAGTGTTCCTGGTGCGGCCTTCGCGCGGGCGATCAGCCCGGCCGTATCGGCGATGCCAAGCGAGGGATGCACCGCCAGCACGTGATAGGCGACGTTCACCGCCGCGACCGGTGCCAGATCCCGCAGCAGCACGTAGGGGCGGCGCGGCTGCAGGGTTTCGTTCGCGGTATGGGTGTTCGACATGACCAGCGCCGTGTGTCCGTCGGTCGCCTTGGCCGCCGCTTCGGTGCCGATCACCGCTCCGCCGCCCGGCCGGTTTTCCACGATGACCGGCTGGCCAAGCTGGGCAGCCAGAGGCTCGGCGAGAAAGCGCGCGGCGACATCGGCCGAGCCGCCGGTGCCGAACGGCACGATGAGGCGCAGCGGGCGGCTGGGCCAGGCCTCCGCCCGCAATGGCGCCGGGCAGGCGCCGGTCGCGGCGAGAGCGCCGAGCATCAGGCGACGCGAAAAGGTCATCGGCAGAATACCCCGGAGTTGGCGACGCGCCACGATCTATCCGCGATCATCCAGGCTGGCGCAAGCCGGATCAGGCCAGGGGCCAGTCCGGTCGCGGCATCGCCTGATAGGCTTCGCGCAAGGCGCGGGACCAGTTCGCGCGGACCATCAGCAGATAGGGATCATCCTCGGCGATCCGCCGGCGCAGCGCCACATGCAACGTGTCGCGGCGATAGAGCAGCAGATCGACCGGCAGCCCGACGGTGAGGTTTGAGCGCAGCGTCCCGTCCATGCTGATCAGCACCAGCTTGATGGCGTCCGGCAGCGGGGTTGCGAAGGTCACGCCGCGGTCGAGGATCGGCTTGCCGTACTTGATTTCGCCGATCTGCAGGAAGGGGGTATCGGCCGTCGCCTCAATGAAATTCCCGGTCGCGTAGATCAGGAACAGCCGGTGCGGCGCGCCGCTGATTTGCCCGCCCAACAACAGCGAACAATCAAAGCCGATCCCCTGTTGCGCCAGGGCCGGGTTATCGGCGGCATAGACATCGCGCACCGCCTGCCCGACCAACTGGGCGGCATGGAACAGGTTGGGCACGTTGCGCAGCGTATGGCGCTCGCCGTTCAGCCAGACGCCTTCCTGCAGGCGCGACCAGACCGCCTGGGTGATGGCAAGGTTACCCGCCGAGAGGATCGTCAGGACGCGGTCGCCCGCCACCTCCTCCACCTGCATCTTCGAGAAGGTGGAGATGTGATCGACGCCGGCATTGGTGCGGGTGTCGGAGAGGAAGACCAGCCCTTCTTCCAGGAAGAGCCCGACGCAGTAGGTCATGCGGCGGCCCCTAATGCCGGATGTAGAAGTCCTCGATCGCCGCGCCGAGTTCGGCGGTCCGCGCAATGGTGCGGGTCAGGAAGGCGTGCAGTCCTTCGCCCAGGATGTCGTCAATCCGACCGTAGCGCAACTCGGCCGCCAGCAGTCCGGCCTGCCGATGACATTCGCCGCGCCGACCGCCCTGCCCATCGGCGATCGCATCCAGCATGGCGGCGACCTGACCGAGGCAGGCGGCGAGGCCGCGCGGCAGTTCCGGGCGCAGGATCATCAGCTCGGCGATCTTCGGCGCCGCAAGCCGGTCCCGGTAGATCCACTGATAGGACCGGAGCGCCGAGACCGAGCGCAGCACCGCCTGCAACTGCACGTAATCCACCGCCTCGGCGGCGTCCGGCTCGAACAGCTGGTGGCGGACATCGAGCAGGCGGGCGGTATTGTCGGCGCGCTCCAGCATGGTGCCCAGCCGCACGAAGCGCCAGGCTTCGGTGCGCAGCATCGTCTCCTGCGCGGCGCCGTTGAACAGCGTGACGCGGTCGCGCACCCAGCCGAGGAGTTCCGGCAGCGCCTCGCCCTCCACCGCATCCGGCGTCAGCTGGCGCAGATGAGTCCAGCCATCGTTCAGCGCTTCCCACATATCGACCGTGAGCGCCGTGCGAACCGCCCGGCCGTTATGCCGCGCCGCCTCGAAGCAGGGGAGGATGCCGGAAGGGTTGTCGTGGTCGAAGACCAGCCAATGCACCACCGCATCGCCGGTCGGCGCCGGGTATTTGCGGTGGAAGCTGGCGTCGCCGCCGGTCGCGGTCAGCAGCGCCCGCCATTCACCGACCTCATCGCCGAGCCGGGCGGAGACCGCCGCCATGCGCGACGCCACGCCGATGCCGCGCGCCACATTGCCGGCGCGTTCCGCATAGCGGGCGGCCCAGAACAGGTTATCGGCCGTGCTGCTCAGCATCAGCCGGCGACCTGCGATGCCGACTGGGTCATGCCAGCCTGCGGGCCGTCATCCTCCAGCACCCAGGTATCCTTCGTCCCGCCACCCTGCGAGGAGTTGACGACCAATGAGCCCTCCTTCAGCGCGACCCGGGTCAGGCCGCCGGGGACGATGCGGATATCCTTGCCGCTCAGCACAAAGGGGCGGAGATCGACATGGCGCGGCGCGATCCCCTGTTCGGCGATGGTCGGGCAGGTGGACAAGGCAAGCGTCGGCTGGGCGATGTAGTCGCCGGGCCGGGCCAGGATGCGGGCGCGAAATTCCAGGCGCTGTTCCTGCGTCGCATGCGGGCCGATCAGCATGCCGTAGCCGCCCGAGCCCTTGGCCAGCTTGACCACCAGCTGGTCGAGATGCGCGAGGACGTACTTACGATCATCATCGCGTTCGCAAAGATAGGTCGGCACATTCGCCAGCAGCGGCTCCTCGCCCAGGTAGAAGCGCACCATCTCCGGCACATAGGGATAGATCGCCTTGTCGTCGGCGATGCCCGCCCCGGGGGCATTGGCCAGCGAGACATTGCCGGCGCGATAAGCCGCCATCAGCCCCGGCACGCCGACCAGGCTATCGGCACGAAAGACCTCGGGGTCGAGGAACTCGTCGTCGATGCGGCGATAGATCACATCGACGCGCTTGGGGCCGGCCGTGGTCCGCATATAGACGATCCGGTCCTGGACAAAGAGGTCGGCGCCCTCGACCACCTCGATGCCCATTTCGTCGGCGAGGAAGCAATGCTCGTAATAGGCGCTGTTGTAGGGGCCGGGCGTCAGGATCACGACCGTGGGGTCATCCCCCGCCCGGGCCGGCGCCACCGCCTTCAGCGTCGCCAGGAGCTCCTCGGGGTAGCGTCCGACCGGCGCGATCTTGTGGCGCGCGCACAGCTTGGGGAACAGCCGCAGCATCGCTTCGCGATTCTCCATCATGTAGGAGACGCCCGACGGCGTGCGGCAGTTATCCTCGAGCACGTAAAAATCGTCCGGCCCGGTGCGGACCATGTCGATCCCGGCAATCTGGGTGAAGACCCCGCCCGGCGGCACGACGCCCACCATCTCGGCCCGGTAGCCCTCGTTCTCCAGCACCAGCTCACGCGGGATGCGACCGGCGCGAAGGATCTCCTGCGGGCCGTAGACATCGGCCAGGAAGGCGTTCAGCGCCCGCACCCGCTGCCGCAGCCCGACCGAGAGGCGTTCCCATTCGGCTCGGGCGATGATGCGCGGAATCAGATCGAAGGGGATCAGGCGCTCCGGATCGCCGCCCTCGCCATAGACGGCGAAGGTGATGCCGATCCTGCGGAACAGCAGCTCGGCCTCGCGTCGCTTGCGATCCAGCATCTCGCGCGGCGTCGACCGCAGCCAGCGGTCGATCTCGGCATAGGCGGCACGGACGCTATCTGGCGTGCCCATCTCGTTGAAGGCGGCGGGTTTGGTTTGCGACACCCTCGGCATCCCCGGACTATCCCTAAGTCGGTAAGCCAGCATGGAGAGGGTACCAGCCGCAAGCGGGGGCGGATCGAAAAAACACCATCGCACCGCCACCTGCCCAAGCGCGCGTCAGGTCGGATGCAATCCAGGCATTTCTCAGGCAGTCCGGGCCAGCCTATGCTGGCCGGGGAGGATGCCGCGCCATGGGGGAAGACATCACCGGGGCTGCGGCCATCGCCGCCGCCCTGCACACCGCCGGGGTCGCCCGGCTGTACGGAGTGCCTGGGGGCGGCTCCTCGCTCGATGTGATCGAGGCCGCCCGCGCCAGGGGCATTCCCTTCATCCTGGCCCGCCAGGAGACCGCCGCGCTGATCATGGCGGCGACCGAGGCAGAACTCTCCCACCGCCCCGGCGCGGCGCTGGTGACGCGCGGGCCCGGGGTCGGCAATGCGGCCAATGGCATGGCCCAGGCCTCGCTCGACCGCGCCCCAGTGCTGCTGATCGCCGATGGCTTCCAGGCGGCTGAGCGCGCCTTCGCCAACCATCAATACTTCGATCACGCCGCGCTGCTGGCCCCGGTCAGCAAGGCCGCGGCACGCGCGACCGAGCCGGGCTGCGCGGTGGGCGCAATGACCGGAACGCTGCTCGACACCGCCATGGCTGCGCCGCGCGGCCCGGTGCTGCTGGAATTGTCCGGCGGCGTCGCGCGCGGCGCCGCCGCAACCCCGCCCGCCTTCACGTTGCCCACGCCGCCGCCTGTGGATGACATGGCCCTGGCCGGCGCGCGTCGGCTGCTGGCGGCAGCGCAGCGGCCGGTGGTCATCGCCGGGCTGGAAGCGACCGAGGCCGCCACGGCCGCCGCGCTCCGCGCGCTGCTGGATCGGCTTGGCTGCCCCGGCCTTGTCACCTACAAGGCCAAGGGGGTGATCGCCGATCCGCATCCGCTCTTTGCCGGCGTCTTCACCGGCGGCGCGGCGGAGGCCGACATCTTGGCCGAAGCCGACCTGATCCTGCTGGTCGGGGCCGATCCGGTGGAGTTCATCCCCCAGCCATGGCGCTACCCCGCACCGGTGATCGATTGCGGCACCGCGCCGCGCCCCCTGCATTATCGCACGCCGGAGATCGGCCTCTATGGCGCGCTGCCGCCGGCCCTGGCGGCCCTGGCCGAAGCCGCGCCGCGCAGTGCCTGGACCGATACCGCGATCGCCGCACATCGCACCGCCTGGCTGGCGGCGCTATCGAACGCCGCCGGCAATCGCGGCGTCTCGCCGCAGGACGTGGTGGCGCTGACGCAGGAAGCCTGCCGGCTGACCGGGCGCGACCCGCGCGTCACGGTGGATGCGGGCGCGCATATGTTCCCGGTGACCACCTTCTGGCAGGCGCATCGACCGGGCGATCTGCTGATCTCCAACGGCCTCGCCACCATGGGATTCGCCCTGCCGGCCGGCATTGCCGCGGCGCTGCATGATCCGGTGCGCGGCGCCATCGCCTTCACCGGCGATGGCGGCCTGCTGATGGCACTTGGCGAATTGGCGACGGCGGTGGCGCTCGGCGTCAAACTGACCGTCGTGGTCTTCAACGACGCCACACTCTCGCTGATCGACATCAAGAAGGGCGGGCGCGATCTGCCGGAAGCCGCGCTGGGCTGGCCGGAGGCGGATTTTGCCGCGACGATGCAGGCTCTGGGCGGTCTCGGCCTGCGGGCGACGGACACAGCGGGCGCCCGTGCCGCGCTGGCCAAGGCGCTAGCCAGCGAGGGCCCGGCACTGGTCGATATCCGCGTCGATCCGGGCAGCTATCCGGCGCAGATCAAGGCGCTGCGCGGATGACCGAGGACCCCTACGCAATCAGCACCTTGGCGCAATTGCGCGGGCACTACGACCTGCCGCATTCGCGCGTGACGAAGAAGGTCGCGGATCGGCTCGGGCCGCGGTCGCTGGCCTTCATCGCCGCGTCGCCCTTCGCCATCCTCGGCACCTGCCGCCATACCTCGCCGCGCGGCGATGCGCCGGGCTTCGTGCAGGCGCTCGACGATACCACCCTCGCCCTGCCCGACCGGCGCGGCAACAACCGGCTGGATGCGCTGCAGGACCTGCTGGACGACCCGGCGGCCTCCCTGCTGTTCCTGGTCCCCGGCGTCGGCGAGACGCTGCGGATCAACGGCTGCGCGCGCATCACCGCCGACCCGGCGCTGCGGGGCCGCTTCGCCGTGGCCGGCAACCTGCCAGCGACCGTGATCCTGATCACGGTGCGCGAGGTCTATGCCCATTGCGCCAAGGCCCTGCTGCGCTCGGGGCTGTGGGGCGAAGAACGGGCCCGCCCGCCCGGCGTGCCAAGCAATGGCGAACTGATCGCCGAGGCAACGCGCGGCGAAGCGGTCGACCCGGCACGCTACGAGACCGAGTATCAGGCCCGCATCCGCCACGAGCTGTACTGAAAGCCCCGCCGGTGCCGGAGGAGGACGCGGAGGAGGAGGTGCCCGGCCTGCCGCCAGGCACGCCGTTCTACATGACCCCGTCCGGCCATGCGGCGCTGACCGCCGAGCTCCGCCAACTCTGGACTGTGGAGCGGCCCAAGGTGGTCGAGGTAGTGAGCTGGGCCGCCGGCCTCGGCGATCGCTCGGAGAACGCCGATTACCAGTACGGCAAGCGCCGGCTGCGAGAGATCGACCGGCGCGTCCGCTTGCTGCGCCAGCGCCTGGACCGCGCCCAGGTGGTCGACCCGGCGGCGCCGGCGCGGCCGGATCAGGTCTTCTTCGGCGCGACCGTGACCTATGCGCTGCCGGATGACCGGGAGGTCCGGGTGACCATCGTCGGCATCGATGAAGCCGATGGCAGCGCTGGCCGCATCTCCTGGGTCTCGCCCATGGCGCGCGCGCTGCTCGGCGCGCGGGTCGGCGATACGCGGCGCGTCCGGACGCCGCAGGGCAGCCTGGAGGTCGAGGTGGTCGGCATCGCCTATGGCTGACTTGCCACGCTGCCCGGTCCGGTCGAGATTACGCCCCATGTTGGATAATCGACCCGAAGCACCGGAGGCGTTCGTCGCGCGCCTCGATGCCGCCGCCCGGCACATGGAAACGCCCTGCGGCGACGGCCGCATGGTCTGGCGCATGTGGGGACATGGGGAGCCGCTGGTCCTGCTGCATGGTGGCAGCGGGTCCTGGCGGCATTGGGCCCGCAATATCGGCCCGCTGGCGGAGCGGCGCCTGGTGATCTGCCCGGACCTGCCCGGCCTGGGCGAAAGCGCGATGCCGCATCCGGCGGAAGACCCGGGCCCGGTCGCCGCCGAGGTGCGGGCCGGGATCGACCTGCTGCTGGGCGACCGGCCGTTTGATCTCTGCGGCTTTTCCTTTGGCGCCCTGCTGTCGGGCCATGTCGCCGCGCAGGCCGGCCCGATGCTCCGCAGCGTCACCCTGGTCGGCGCCGGGGCGCTCGGCCCGAAGCGTCAGGTGACGGAACTCGTGAAGGTGCGCTCGGCGGTCGGTGAGGCACGCATTGCCGCGCACCGGCACAACCTGGCCGCCCTGATGTTCGCCGAGCCGCGGAACATCGACGGCCTCGCCCTGGCGATCCAGGAATGGAATTCCCAGCACGCCCGCTTCCAAAGCCGCGGCTTCGCCGGTTCCACCTCGCTGCGCGATGCAATCGCCAAGGCCCGGGTGCCGGTCGCGCTGCTTTACGGTGAACGCGATGCCATCGCCTGGCCGGAGTTGGAACTGCGCTTCGAGGCGTTGCGGGCGGTGCAGCCCGAAGCCTGGACCGGCGTGATCCCCGGCGCCGGCCATTGGGTGGCCTATGAGGCGGCGGCGGCCTTCAACGCCATGCTGCTCGACATGCTCGAACGCCGGCTCGGCGTCTGAACCACGGAACTCAAGGGAGGCGTAACATGCAGCACCGCAATCTCGGTCGCTCGGCCATTCAGGTGCCGCCGGTTATTTTCGGCTGCAATGTCTTCGGGTGGACGGTGGACAAGGCACAGTCCTTCCGCCTGCTCGACCAGCTGCTCGATGTCGGCCTGAACGCGCTGGATACCGCCGATGTCTATTCGGCCTGGGTGCCCGGCAATGCCGGTGGCGAAAGCGAGACGATCATCGGGGAATGGATGGCCGCCCGCGGCAATCGGAACCGGGTGACGCTGCTGACCAAGGTGGGCATGCAAATGGGACCGCGGCAGGCCAGCGGCCCGCATCCCGATCATGTCGGGCAGGCCGGGCTGTCGCGCCGCTGGATCCTGCAATCGGTCGAGGATTCGCTGCGCCGGCTGCGGACCGACACCATCGATCTGTTCCAGACCCATCGCGACGACCCGGCAACGCCGTTCGAGGAAACGCTCAGCACCCTGGGCGAGCTGATCAAGGCCGGCAAGGTGCGCGCGATCGGTGCCTCCAACCACACCGCGCCACGCCTGAAAGCGGCGCTTGCCACCAGCGCCCAGCAGGGCCTGCCGCGCTATGAGACGATGCAGCCACACTACAATCTGGTCGAACGCACCGATTTCGAAGCCGAGCTCGGCCCGCTCTGCCAGGCCGAGGGGCTGAGCGTCATTCCCTATTACGCCCTCGCTGCCGGCTTCCTGACCGGCAAGTACCGCAGCCAGGAGGATTTCGCGAAGACCCCGCGGGGCCCGAGCCTTGCGAAGTATCTCGATGCCCGCGGACTGCGCGTGCTGGCCGCCCTCGATGCCGTCGCCGCCCAACAGCATGCGACCCCGGGCCAGATTGCGCTCGCCTGGATTTCGGCCAAGCTGCCGAACGGCGCACCGATCGCCAGCGCGACCACGGCCGCGCACGTCGCGGAGCTGGCCAAGGCGGCGACACTGGTCCTGACACCGGCCCAGGTCGCCAGCCTGGATACGGCCAGCGCCTGAGGCAGGCCCTCCAGTCCGGCGGCACCGGCGGCACCCTCCGGCGTCTTTCCGCCCACCAGGCGCGGGCGTAAGCTGCCGGCGAATGCTTATCGGCGCCGTGGCCTTGCCGCACCGGCCGTCGGGACTGAAAGGGAGAGAACGGGCATGGGCAATCGCATCGCGATCATCGGCACCGGGGCGGTCGGCGGTTATGCCGGCGCCCATATGGTGCAGGCCGGCGAGGATGTGACCTTCGTCGACATGTGGCCCGAGCATGTCGAGACGATGCGGAGCAAGGGGCTGAAGATCAGCCACATCAAGGACGTGCCCGAATTCACCGTGCCGGTGAAGGCGATTCACCTGACCGAACTGCAGCAGGTCAGCAAGGAAAAGCCCTTCGATATCGCCTTCATCTGCGTGAAGTCCTACGACACCGAATGGGCGACGGCGATGATCAAGCAGTATCTCGCCCCGGGCGGCTACTGCGTCAGCCTGCAGAACTGCATGAACGAGGAGGTGATCGCGGGTGTGGTCGGCTGGGGCCGCACGCTCGGCGCCATCGCCAGCTCCATCACGGTTGAACTCTGCGAGCCGGGGCATGTTCGCCGCGCCTCCGGCAAGGGCGGCAAGGCGCATACCGTCTTCCGCGTCGGCGAAGTGCATGGCCGGATCACCGACCGCGCCAACGAGATCGGTCGGCTTTGCGCGCTGTCGGACAGCTGCACGGTCACCAGCAACCTCTGGGGCGAACGCTGGTCGAAGCTGGTCACCAATGTGATGGGCAACGGCATGTCGGCCTGCACCGGGCTCATCAGCCGTGACATCCTGCTGGACGACACGCTACGCAACTTCACCGCCCGCCTGGGCAGCGAGGCGATCCGCGTCGGACAGGCGCTGGGTTATTCGCTGGAGGAAATCCACCACCTCGACCCGGAGGTGATCGCCCGCGCTGGCGAAGGCGAGGCGGCCGCCCGGGCCGCCTATGACGAGCACCGCATCGCCGAGGCGAACAAGCCCGGCGGTGGCGCGCACCGGCCGAGCATGGGCCAGGATATGGTCAAGGGCCGCCGCACCGAGATCGAGTACCTGAACGGCTTCGTCTGCCAGAAGGCGAAGGATATCGGGATCAATACCCCGGCCAATGCGGCGCTCACCGAGATCGTGACCCGGGTCGAGCGCGGGGAGCTGCAAGCCGACCCGTCGCACATCAAGTCGCTGCGGCTGAACTGACATGCGCGCGCTCGCCCTCCTGCTCGCCGTCCTGCTGGCGCCGGCCGCTTGGGCGGAGGACTACCCGGCCCGCAGCGTCACCATCATCGCCGCTGGTGCCGCCGGCGGGCCGACCGATACCATCACCCGCATCGTCGCCGATGCCATGACGAAGCACATGGGCCAGCCGGTGGTGGTCGAAAGCCTCGGTGGTTCCGTTGTCGGGCCGCAGAAGCTGGCGAATGCGCGGCCCGATGGCTACACGCTGATGATCAACAATATCGGCATGGCGGCCAGCGCCACGCTGTATCGCAAGCTGCCCTATGATGTGCCGGGCAGCTTCGCGCCCCTTGGCCTTGTCTCCGACGCCGCCATGACGATCGTCACCCGCCCCAACTTCCCCGCCAAGGACCTGCGCGGCGTGCTGGGCAATCTCACGGAACGCGGCGATGCGCTCAACCTGGCGACGGCGGGGCTGAGCTCGGCGGCCAATCTCTGTGGCCTGCTGGTGCAGCAGGCGGCGGGGGCGAAAGCGACAGTCGTCGTCTTTCGTGGCACCGCGCCGGCGATTGCCGAACTCATGGCGGGGCGCATTGACTTGCTCTGCGATCAGGCGACCAACACCATCCCCTTCATCCGCGATGGCCGGGTGGCGGTCTGGGGCGTGTCCGCACCAAGCCGGCTGGCCGGCCTGCCGGCGGTGCCGACCGCCACGGAAGCCGGCTTCCCGACGATCGCGATGAGCACCTGGCACGGACTTTACGCCCCGGCCGGCACGCCAGAGGCGATCCAACACAAGGTCAACGCCGTGCTGCGCGCGGCACTGGCCGAGGCGAAGCTGCGCGCCCGCTACGCCGACCTGCTGACCGACGTGCCGGATGCCGAACGGCAGACCATCGGCTTTCATCGCCGCTTCGTCGCCGAGGAAGTCGTCCGCTGGCGGCCGATCATTGAGGCTGCCGGCGCCTACGCGGATTGACCCTGAGGGGCGGCGAAGGCGTTCAGTCGATGCTTAGGCCGAGCTTGGCCACCATGCGCTTCTCATAGGCCACGCGGTCCTTGACGAAGGCGAGGTAGTCCGCCGGCCCGAGATATTCGCGCGGATTCTCCCAGCGATCGAAGATCGCCTGGGTGGTCGGGTCCTCATAGCCCTTCTTCATGCTGCGATGCAGGATCTCGACGATCTCAGGGTCCATGCCCTTTGGCCCGACGATGCCGTAGGGAGAGGTCACCACCATATCGTAGCCGAGATCGCGCAGCGTCGGCGCATCGGGGATCGATTTCAGCCGCTCCCGCGTCCAGACCGATAGCAGGCGCAGCTCGCCATTCTCGACATTCGGCCGCCAGGACTGGCTGTCGGCGACGATGTCGATCTGCTTGCCGAGCAGGGCGGTTACCCCCTCCTGCGCCCCGCGGAAGGGGATATGCGTCATCTGCACGCCCTCACGCTCGCAGATTTCCTCCATCGCCAGATGATTGGTCGTGGCAATGCCGCTGGTCGAGAAGGTGAGCTGGCCGGGCGCGGCACGGGCCGCAGTCAGCATCGCCGGCCAATCGGCCCAGCCGCGATCGGCCCGCACCGCGGTGCCAAACAGGAAACCCGAGACCTGCATGATGTAGGTGAAGTCGGCCACCGGGTCCCAGGTGGGCTGCCGGGTCAGGAAGGGGTGGCGCAGCACCGACAGGTGCTGATGCGCCAGCGTATAGCCATCGGGCTTGGCCTGCTGGACCAGAAAGATCGCCGCCTGGGTGCCGCGTGCGCCAGGGCGGTTTTCGATCACCACCGGCTGGCCCAGATCGCGGTTCACCACCTCAAACATCGAACGGTGCAGCGCATCCAGCACGCCGCCCGGCGGCCAGGGGATCAGGAAGCGGATCGGCCGGTTGGGGAAGCCGGCTTGGCCCAGGGCGGGCAGCGGCAGCAGGGCAGCGGCAAGCGCGGGCAGGGTACGGCGGCGCATTTCAGTCGATCCGGAGGTTCAGCTGCTGGGCCATGCGCTGTTCATAGACGGTGCGACGCGCGACGAAATCCTGGTAGGCCGCCGTGTCGTAGTATTCGAGTGGCATGTCGAACTGCTTCCTTACCGCCTCGTTCGCCGGGCTGAACAGCGCCGTCTTCATCGCATCGTGCAGGGTGCGGACCACGCCCGGGTCCATGCCGCGCGGGCCAGACAGGCCATAGGGGCTGGTCACCACCATATCGTAGCCCAACTCCTTCAACGTCGGCACATCGGGGAAGCGGGGTGAGCGTTCGGCGGTCCAGACGCAGATCAGCCGCAGTTGCCCACCCTCCACCAGCGGCGCCCAGGCGGAGGAATCGGCGACGCTCATGATCTCACCGCCCACCACCGCGACGGCGGCCTCATTGGAGGCGCGGTAGGGGACGTGGACGATGTCGATCTGCTCCCGCGCCGCCAGCTCCTCCATCGTCAGGTGGTTGGTGGTGGCGATGCCGCTGGTTGCAAAGGTGAGTCTGCCCGGATTGGCGCGGGCATAGGCGAGGTAATCCGCCCAGGACTTGATCGGCCCATCGGCCTTCACGACCACGCCATACATCCAGCCGCACAGGCCGATGATATGGCTGAAATCGCGCACCGCGTCCCAGGGCGGGGTGCGGACGATGAACGGCCGGCGGATGATGCTGAGATGCATCTGCGCGATGGTGTGGCCGTCCGGCTTCGCCTGGGTGGCCAGGAACTGCGCGCCGAGCGTACCGGACGCGCCGGGGCGGTTCTCCACCAGGACAGTCTGGCCGAGCGACTTGCCCGCGACCTCGGCCAGGGAGCGCAGCTGCGCATCGGCCGAACCGCCGGGCGGCCAGGGCACGATGAGGCGCAGCGGCCGGTCCGGAAAGCCGGTCTGGGCCAGGGCCGGGCTGGCCAGCAGCGGGGCGAGCGCCAGCAAGGGGCGGCGGCCGGACGCCAAGGGGCCCGGCGTCACAGCGACCCTCGGGCAGTGTGGGGCACGTGTCGGAACATGCGGCCTCCCGGCATTCGTTCTTGTTGGCTGGAACGAGCCTAACCGGACGCCGGTGCGCCGCGCAGCAAAATAAGGATCAAAGCGGCCCCGGGGGTCGGAGTGGCGGTTTTCCAAGCGGTGGCAGCCTGTCTATCCTCCTGCCTTCGGCTGGCAGCCGAGCCAGGCCCCAGGGAGACACGGACGATGCCCAAGGCGCAGCGGATGGACCATTTCACGATCAACACCGACCGGCTGGAAGAGACCAAGCAGTTCTATGCCGAGCTTGGCCTGGAGCCGGGACCGCGGCCGAACTTCGCGGTGGACGGTCTGTGGCTGTACAGCGAAGGCAAGCCGATCCTGCATGTGATCGAGCGGGCGAGCCTGCCGGAACAGCGCCGCGGCATCCTGGACCACATGGCCTTCTTCTCGACCGACATCCAGGACGCCGTCGACTGGGTGAAATCGAAGGGGCTCCGCTGCCGGCTGAACCGGGCGCCCGAGCCGTTTAATATCTGGCAGATGTTCTTCTTCGACCCCAACGGGTGCGAGGTGGAGCTGGATTTCGCCCCGACGGAGACGGCGCCGAAGGAATGGCAGGGCAGCAACCTAATGCTGGAACCCGAGCCGGCCTAGGGCGCGATGCGTTGAGGCGGAATCGCCAAAAACGCTGAATCGCGCGATCCAACACATGCTAGAGCGGGTTGCGTGAACGCATGTGAACGCAGCATGCTCGAGAGCAGGATGCGTGAGCGCGTGCGAACTTGCAGTGCAGCTCCCGTAAGACGGCGCGGCTTCTCGGCGATTTTCTTGCAGAGAAGTTTCCAACATCATAGCCAGCTCTGGGCTTTTGGTCCGGCAATCTGCGACGGCTAGATAAAAGCGGCTCTCCGGTCGCCATCCAAGCCCTTGGCAGGGCTTGTCTTTCTCCGTGCCGTCCGGTCGGGGCGTGAGCCGCCCGGGGAGACTGTTGAATGATTTCAATCCTCTTGTCGGCACTGTGCCTTGGGAAGGGAGTTTTGCCGGCAAGGGGAAGTGACTCTGTCGACTGAAAATTGCTGGCCATAGGGCCGCGCTGACGATAGGTTACATGTAACCTAATTCGAGATTTCGTCATGGCGGCGGCATCAAGCCCCAAGTCATCCCGCGTCAAGGTCCGGGAGCATCGCGAGCGGCTGCGCGAGCAGGGTCTTCGCCCGATCCAGATTTGGGTGCCCGACGTGCGATCCCCGGCCTTCCGCTCCGAAGCGCATCGCCAGTCGCTGGCGATCGCGACGAGCCCTCACGCGCATGACGATCAAGCATTCATCGAGGCGGGGTCTGACTGGGGCGATGAATGAGGCGGAAGTCTTGAAGCGGGGCGACATCTGGACCGTCGCCGGCGGCAAGGACTATGCGGGCAAGCTGCGCCCCGTCGTCATCGTGCAGGACGACAGTTTTGACGCGACGGACTCCATAACGGTCTGCGCGTTCACCACCGACGAGACCGAAGCGCCACTGTTCCGCCTGGCCGTCGAGCCGAACCAGCGCAACGGCCTCCGTGCAGCGTCTCGTCTGATGGTGGACAAAATCACCACGGTTCCCAAGACCAAGGTCGGCGCGCGCGTCGGCCGGTTGGACGACGAGGATATCCTGCGGCTTAACCAGGCCGTCCTCGTGTTCCTCGGGTTGGCTGTCTCGCCAAGGACCAGGCGGGAGGCGTAAGCGAGCCCGGCCCGGCGTGCCCTGCTTCGTGCCGAACTGGCGGATGGGGTGGGATTCGAACCCACGATAGGCTTTTGACCTATACGCACTTTCCAGGCGCGCGCCTTCGACCGCTCGGCCACCCATCCCGCACTGCGGGGGGCGGACCTTAATCGGCCCGCCGCGCGCAGGCAACCCGCTCCCGCCTCTCAAATTCCATAGAAGCCACGATACCAGGCGACGAAATTCGCCACCCCCATCGCAATGCCGGTCGAGGGGCGGAAGCCCGTCAGCGCCTGCAGCAGGGATGTATCGGCCCAGGTCTTCAACACTTCGCCCGGCTGCATCGGCATCAGGTTGCGGATCGCCGCCCGCCCGCAGGCCCGCTCGATCTCAGCGATGAAGTCCAGCAGCTGCACCGGCTGGGCATTGCCGATATTGACGATGCGGAAGGGCGCCACCTCGCTCAGGCTATCGCCCGCCATCGCCTTCTGCCCCGCCTCCGGCCGGCAGGCGACCAGCCGGTCGATCGCCTCGACCAGATCATCCACATAGGTGAAGTCGCGCTCCATCTGGCCGTGATTGTAGATGTCGATGGTGCGGCCCTTCAGGATCGCGTCGGTGAATTTGAAGAAGGCCATGTCCGGCCGGCCCCAGGGGCCATAGACCGTGAAGAAGCGGAACATGGTGATCGGCTGGCGCCACAGCGCGGCGTAGGAATGGCCGATCTGCTCGGTCGCCAGCTTGGTCGCGGCATAGATGTTCAGCGGCGTCGCCACCGCATCCGTCTCACGGAATGGCATCGCGGTATTGGCCCCGTAGGCGGAGCTGGTGGAGGCCATCAGCAAATGCCCGACCGGTCGCGCCTTCACCGCTTCCAGCAGCGTGTAGGTCGCCAGGACATTGTTGTGGATGTAGCTCTCGGGGTGCTCCAGTGCGTAGCGCACGCCGGCCTGGGCGGCGAGATGGATGATCGTCTCCGGCTGTTCAGCCGCCAGCAGATCGGCCAGCCGCGCCGCCTCGGTCAGGTCGAAAAGATGCGGAACGAAGTCTGGAAACTTACCAAGCTCGGCATGCCGCGCCGCCTTCAGGCGGACATCGTAGTAGGGAACCATGGCGTCGATGCCGACCACCTGGTGCCCGGCCGCCAATAAGCGGCGGCAGAGATGAAAGCCGATGAAGCCCGCGCTGCCCGTGACAAGGAATTTCATAAGCGCGCCTGTTCCATTATTCGGCAAGGGGCGTCCAAACCATATCCCGCCCCCTCTGGCAATCGCCGGCGGGTAAGACGCGGCCGGGTCGGCCGGCTTCGGTCACGGCCGCGGCATGGCGGCGCCTAGAGCGCGATGCGTTGAGGCGGAATCGCCAAAGGCGCTGAATCGCGCGACTAAACAAAGGCTAGAGCGGGATGCGTTGAGGCGGGATCGCCGCAGGCGCTGAATCCTGCGACCAACCAAACGTCAGAGCAGGGTGCGTGAGCAAATGCGAACACAGCGTGCTCTAGAGCAAAATGGCTAGAGCCGGTTTTCTTCGTTGAAATGGATCACCTTTTAATACCAGCGGCGCGAGGTTTTGATTCGTGCCGAGCGCCCGCGCGGGCGCCGCGGCCAACGCCGCGCGCCTGCGGAAACCGGGGGTTTCTGCCCGGCGATTGCGGGCCATGAAAAATCAAGACCAGCGGTCAAAGGATTTGACCGCTGGTATAATCCATCGCAACGAAGCGGACTCAAGGCCGCGCGTCAGCACAACAACTCGCCGCGCAGATAGGCGGCGGCTTCCGGTGTGCGCGGCGTGGCCAGCAGCGTCGCGGCCGGCCCGGCCTCCATCACCCGGCCGCGATGCAGCAGCACGATCTCGCCCGCCAATCGCCGCGCCTGCGCCAGGTCATGCGTCGTCATCACAATCTTGCAGCCCCGCGCGGCGATGGCGCCGATGATCTCCTCCACCCGGCGCGTCGCGGCTGGGTCCAGGCTGGCGCAGGGCTCGTCCAGGAACAGCACCTGCGGCCGGCAGGCCGCCGCCCGGGCCAAGGCGAGCAATTGCTGCTCCCCCCCCGATAAAGCGCGTGCCGGGCGCTCCGCCAGCCCCTCCAGCCCGACCAGCGCCAGCGCTTCGGCCACCCGCCGGGCCTGTTCGGCGCGCGGCAGGCCGCGCAGGGTCAAGGGATAGCGCAGATTGGCAGCGACGCTCCGGCGCAGCAGCACCGGGCGCTGGAAGACCATCGCCTGCGCCGCCTGCGCCCCGGGTGCCGCCCATGCGATGTGCCCGGTGGATGGCGCCAGCAGCCCGTGCAGCAGCCGCAGCAGCACGCTTTTGCCCGCGCCGTTCGGGCCCAGGATCAGCATCGGCGGCCCGGCGGCGATGGTGAGCGACACCTCGGCGAGGATCGCCGCCCCAGCCGCCCTGAAGCCGAGCCCGCTGACGCGCAGCGGCAGGATCGCCAGCGCGCTCATCCCATCCGCCGCTGCGCCACGTCACGCAGCCATTGCGCCAGCGCGTTCACCGCCAGCACGATGGTCATGAGCACGAGGCCGAGGCCGATCGCCAGCGGCAGGTCGCCCTTGCTGGTCTCCAGCGCGATCGCCGTCGTCATCACCCGCGTATAGCCGTCGATATTGCCGCCGACGATCATCACCGCGCCCACCTCCGCCGCCGCCCGGCCGAAGCCAGCGAGCAGCACGGTCAGCAGCGCGAAGCGGCCATCCCAGAGCAAGGTCGGCACCGCCCGCAGCGGTCCGGCGCCGAAGGAGGCGAGCGTCTCGGCATATTCCTCCCAGAGCCCCTCCAGCGCCTGCCGCGACAGCGCCGCCAGGATCGGCGTGATGAGGATGGTCTGCGCGAGGATCATCGCGCCCGGCGTGAACAACAACCCCCAGGCGCCCAGCGGCCCGGCACGGGAGAGCAGCAGATAAACCAGCAGGCCGACCAGGACCGGCGGCAGCCCCATCAGGGCGTTGAGGGCGACCACCACGCCCCGCCGGCCGGGAAACCGCGCCACGGCCAATACGGCGCCAAGCGGCAGGCCGAGGACGGCACCGAGGGCAACCGCGCTGAGGCTGACGCGGAGCGAGACGGCCACGATTCCCAGCATGCCGGGATCGCCGGAGAACAGCAGATGAAATGCGGCGGTGAGGTCCTGCACGCCGCCGGTATAGCGGCCGGGTGGCTCAGGACCAGCGGCGGCTGTGTCCGCAATCCAGATGCACGTAGCCATCGCGGCGATAGAGCCCGACGCCGCCCTGCTGCAGATCCGCCGCCATGCGCGCGAGGCCGAGGCTGTCCCGGTCGGTCAGCCGGACATCCGCCGCCATGCCGGAGATATGCAGCGAGGAGCGCGCCGCCTTGCTGTTGCTGCGGCGCAGCTCGTCGTTGCTTTCCTCGGTGCGGTAGCCGCTGATCACCTCGAAGAACTCACGGCTGTCGAGCTGGGAAGCGACGGAATACATCACGTCAAACAGGCGCGGGTCCATCGGCGTCGCCTCCACCAGATTGAGGTCGCGCATCAGCCAGTTCAGCCGGTTCAGCGCGTGCCGGTCGTAGCGACCATCGCGCCAATAGATGCCGGAGAAGGTCTCGGCGGTCTGCACCCGATAGACATTGAGCCGCCGGGATCCGCCGGCGGCGAGGGCATTGGCGCTCGGCGCCGTGCAGGCCAGTCCGGCAGCGACGCCGAGGGCGGCGCGGAAGAATCCCCGCCGGCCAGTGGCGGCGGCGCAGCACGGACAGGCTTCGGCCTCGAGGGTCATTCAGTGCTCTCCTGTCAAAGCGGCGGGCCACGAAAGTGACGCCACAAAACTAGGCAAGGGATCTGCCCGCGCGCACGGCCGGACGCCGGCATCGGGCCACACCACGCCTGGCAGCGCCAGGGCGATGGGAAAAACGGTGGTGGCAAGCCCAGCCAGAAGCGATCTGCGTTGCACCGCTTTCGACATAACCACGCGAGGAAGCCAAGCCAAGTCTTTGAAATCACGATGCATCGATCCGTCGGATCGGGCCATGGAAAAGCCGCCGCGATAGGCGCGGAATCTTATTTCTCGATGTTACAAACCCGCGAGCTGCGCGACGGTGAGGGGCTTGTAAGGCGCGCGCGGCCGATAGGCGCCGACCGACTCGACCGGCACACCCCGCACCTCGGCGATCAGCGCCGCAACAGTCGGGGCGCAGAGCCGGCCCTGGCAGGGACCCATGCCGCAGCGCAGATAGGCTTTCAGCTGGTTCGGCCCGGTCGCGCCCAGCCGGGCGGCCTGCCGCACCTGCCCGGCCGTCACCTCCTCGCACCGGCAGGCGATGACCGCATCGGCCGGGGCGAGGATGGCCGCCGGCGGTGCATAAAGCGCATCGAGCAGTGGCCGCAGCGCCAAGGCCCGCCGCCGCGCCGCCAGCCAGGGGCCGGCGCGATACGCCAGCCCGGCGCCATCCAGCCGCCCCAGCCGATAGGCGGCATCCAACCCGGCCAGATGCCCGGCGGCCATCGCCGCTTCCCAGCCGCCGATGCCGGTCGCATCGCCGGCCAACGCGACCTGCGCGTGCGAGCTGGCGCCGAAGGCATCCGTCACCGGCCGCCAGCACTGCTGCGCGGCATCCCAGGCATGGTCGAGGCCGAGCGCGCGGGAGATATGGGTCGCCGGGATCACCCCTTCATGCAGCAGCAGGGTGGCTGCCGCGATGCTGCCGCTGTCCCAGACCACGCGCTGCAGCCGGCCCTCGCCTTCCGCCCGCAGCTCCCGCACCCCTTGCCGGCGGGGCAGCCCGCGGGTCTCCAGCAACAGCCCCAGCCCCTGGCCGAGCAGCCCCCGACCGGCCCAGGCGCCCGGCAGGTGGCGCAGCACGGCGCGGCGGCGACCGGGGGGCGTCGTCTCCAGGATCAGCGCCGGCGGCGCCCCGGCGCGGGCCAGCTGCGCTGCGACCAGCCGCAGCAGCGGCCCTTGCCCGGCCAGCACGGTGGGCCCTTGCGGCACCACGCCGGCGGTCTTCAGCAGGATCTGCCCGGCCCCCGCGGTCAGCACCCCGGGCAGGGTCCAGCCAGGGATCGGCACCGGCCGTTCCTGCGCGCCGGTCGCCAGCAGCACCCGCCGCGCGGCCAGCGTGCTGGTCCGCCCCTCAGCCAGCACCGAGAGCAGCCCGGCATCGGGGTCGAGATGCCAGAGCGTGGCAAGCGGGCGGTACTCCACCCCGGCCGCACGGAAGGCGCCGACCAGCGCGCGGCCAACGGCGTAATCGGCCCCGAGCGCCGGATCGCCGGCGGCCTGTTCCACCGCCCTGAAGATCTGCCCGCCCGGCCCGCCGCCTTCATCGAGCACGACAACGCGCAGGCCATGCGCCGCGGCTTCGACCGCCGCCGCCATGCCGGCTGGGCCGGCGCCGATAATCGCCAGATCGTAGCTCATGCCGGCCCCGCCCGCCGGGCGCCGCGCTGCGCCCGGATGCGCATGCCCGGCCGGGCCGGCACCATGCAGGCCTGCTGGTTCGCCACCCCGTCGATCTCCGCCAGACACTCGAAGCAGACGCCCATCAGGCAATAGGGCGCGCGCGGCGCGCCGGAGAGCGCTGTGGTGCGCCCGATGCCGGCGAGCAGCATGGCCACCGCCGCCGAGGCACCCTCGGGCACGCGCAGCGGCTGGCCCTCCACCGCCACCTCGATCGTCGCCGGGCGTTCAGGACGCAGCGCGAACATCAAATCTGCCGGCCGTGAAGGGGTCGAGCATGGGGTCGAGCGCGCCTTGCGCGATCATCGGCGCGAGCAGCAGCGCATGCGCGCCGGCCAGCGTCACGCCGGAATGGCAATTGGCCGTGAAGGCGCCGGGGAAGCGCGCCGACTGGTCGTAGATCGGCAGCCCGTCCGGCGCCATGACGCGCAGCGCCGACCAGGCCCGGACAATCGAGAGTTCACCGATCCAGGGAAAGCTCCGCACCGCACGATCGGCGATCGCCTGCATCACCGGCGGCGTCTGGCGCAGGTCGAAGCCCACTTCCTCGATGCTGTCGCCAATCATCAGGCTGCCCTCCTGGGTCTGGCGGATGGTGGTGATCGGCATCGGCAGGATCTCCGCCGCGCGCTCGGTCACCAGCACCTGGCCGCGCTGCGGACGGACCGGTGCCGCAAGGCCGAAGCAGGGCGCCAGCTCCGCATTGCCCAGGCCGGCACCGAGCACGAGGCGCGGCGCGGCGAAGCGGCGCCCGGCGGCGAGGACGGCGAAATCATGTGGCGCGGCGGCGCCCTCCTCGACCTTCGCCTCCGGCACATAGACGCCGCCGGCCTCGGTAAAGGCGCGGTGCAGCGCGTGCAGCAGCCGCAGCGGATTGGCGTGCCCGTCATAGGGCGTGAAGGACGCGCCGACGACATCGGGGCCGAGGCCCGGCAGCATGTCGCGCAACTCCGGCGCGCGGATCATGCGGTACTCGTAAGGGGTATTGCCGGCCTCGCGCTGCATCTGCGCCATGCGCTCGGCCCGCGCCTCGAACTCCGGCTCGCTCAGGCAGAGATGCACCCCGCCCGGCTGCTGCAGCCCGACATCGGTCGCGGTGCGCGCGGCCAGATCAGCGGCCAGGCGCGGCCATTCGCCCGCCGAAGCCCGCGTCCAGCGCTGATACCACGGCGCACCAAGGCCCTTCGATTGCACCCAGACCAGACCGAAATTGCCCCGGCTGGCGCGATAGGCGATGTCGCCCTCATCCAGCAGCACCGTCGCCAGCCCCTGCCGGCACAGCCCCCAGGCGATGGCCGCGCCGACCAGACCGCCGCCGATGACGATAGCCTCGAAGCTCTCGGTGCGCGGCGCAGACATGCCCCATGCTTCCCCGCCACCGGCCGGCCGGCAAGCCCCAGGCGTTGACCGCGCGCCGTGACGGCGCGAGCCTCGGGCAGGGACCGGGAGACGCCGTCATGGATCAGTTGCCGCCGCGCCGCAACAGCGACCTCGAAGCCGCGCTAGCCGAGGCGCGCGAACACTACATCGCCGCCCGCCCGAACAGCGCGGCGATCCATGCCGAAGCGCGCGGCGTGCTGGCCGGCGGCAATACCCGTTCGGTCCTGTTCTATACCCCCTTCCCCACCGCCATGACGCGCGGCGCGGACTGCCGGCTTTGGGACGTCGATGGCCACGAATATCTGGATCTGCTCGGCGAATACACCGCCGGGCTGTTCGGCCATTCCGAGCGGCGGATTCTGGATGCGGTCAAGGCGGCGCTCGACAATGGCGTCAATCTCGCCGCCGTGGGGGCCAGGGAGTCGCAATTGGCGAAGCTGCTGGTCGGACGCTTCCCCTCGATCGAGCTGGTCCGTTTCACCAATAGCGGCACGGAGGCGAATCTCATGGCGCTGGCCGCCGCGCGCGGCTTCACGGGGCGGCAGAAAACCCTGGTGATGCGCGGCGGCTACCATGGCGGCGTGCTGACCTTCGCGGCCGAGCGCAACGCGGTGAACGTGCCGATCCCGCTCGCCTTCGCCGACTATAACGACGCGGCGGGCGCCGCCGCCCTGATCCGCGCGGAGGGCGATCACCTGGCCGCCGTGCTGGTCGAGCCGATGCTGGGCTCGGGCGGCTGCATCCCGGCCAGCCTCGATTTCCTCCGCGCGCTGCGGGCGACGACGCAGGAGACCGGCGCGGTGCTGATTTTCGATGAAGTGATGACCAGCCGCCACGCGGCCGGCGGGCTGCAACAACGGCTCGGCGTGACCCCCGATCTCACCACCCTCGGCAAATACATGGCCGGCGGGATGAGCTTCGGCGCCTTCGGCGGCCGGGCAGAGATCATGGCGGTCTTCGACAGCCATCGCCCCGGCGCGCTGGCGCATGCCGGCACCTTCAACAACAACGTCGCCTCCATGGCCGGCGGCTGCGTGGCGATGGGCGAGATCTTCACCGCCGCGGCGGCCGAGGCGCTCTATGTACGGGGCGAGGCGCTGCGCGCGGCGCTGAACGCGGCCTGCCGCGGCACGCCGATGCAGTTCACCGGCCATGGCTCGATGATCTGCGCGCATTTCCGCCCGGGGCCGATCCTCCGCCCCTATGCCGCGACAGCCGCCGAGGACGGGCTGCGCGAGCTGTTCTTCCTCGATATGCTGGCGGGCGGCATCTACCTGGCGCGGCGCGGCATGGCGGCCCTCTCGCTGCCGGTCGGGGAGGCGGAGTGCAGGCGCTATGTCGCCGCCGTGGCGGAGTTCGTGGCAGCGCGACGGCCCTTGTTGGCGGCAGCGGGCGGCGCGGGCTAGAGCAGGCTGCGTTGAGATGGATCACAAGGTGATCCATCTCAACGCAGGTAACCTGCTCTAGATATTATGGTTTCTAGAGCAAGACATCCGTTCAGATGTTTCCATCTGAACGGAACTTGCTCTAGCCTCGGCAGCAGACCGGAGTTCGCCATGGGCATGCCCCCCCGTCACCAGCCCAACCAGCCGCGCCGCGTGCTGCTGCTGACCGGCGCCTCGCGCGGGATCGGCCATGCAACGGTGAAGGTCTTCTCCGCCGCCGGCTGGCGCGTCATCACCGTCTCTCGCCATCCCTTCCCCGAGGAATGCCCCTGGGAGATGGGGCCGGAGGATCACATCCAGGCGGATCTGGCGAGCGTTGAGGACACCGAACGCGCCATTCTGGAAATCCGCGAAAGGCTGGTCCCGGAGGGCGGGCGGCTGGACGCCCTGGTGAACAATGCCGGCATCTCTCCGAAGGGCCGGGACGGGGCGCGGCTCGGCTCCATCGACACGCCGGTGGAAGACTGGAAATGGGTCCTCCAGGTGAATTTTTTCTCCTCGATCATGCTGGCGCGCGGCCTGGTCGAGGAGCTGAAGGCCAGCCGCGGCGCGGTCGTGAACGTGACCAGCATCGCCGGCAGCCGGGTGCATCCCTTCGCCGGGGCCGCCTATGCCACCTCCAAGGCCGCGCTGATGGCCTTGACGCGAGAGATGGCGCATGATTTCGGCCCGCTCGGCATTCGCGTGAATGCGCTCAGCCCGGGGGAGATCGACACCGCCATCCTCTCCCCGGGCACCGAGAAGATCGTCGAGGAACAGATCCCGCTGCGCCGCCTGGGCAAGCCGGCCGAGGTGGCGAAGGCGATCTACTTCCTCTGCTCGGACGCCTCCTCCTACGTCAACGGCTCCGAACTCCACGTCAATGGCGGCCAGCACGTCTGAGATCAGCGGTCACCGGATTTGACCGCTGATATGAGGCTTTTCTGGCCCTCAAACGCCGGGCGGAAACCTCCGGTTTCCTGGGCTGCGCGGCATTGGCCGCGGCCCCCGTTCGGGCGCTATTTGGGACATTCCAGAATGCCGGTGCGCCCGATATGGCGGCAGCCGCTGGCGTCCCCGCCCTGGCTGCCATCGCAGCCCAGCAGCCCCGCCAGCAGCAGCGCGGCGATCATGCCGAACTTCATCCCCCCGCCCCCCCCTTCTCACGCCCCTGATGCACCCAGGCGCCGCGCTGGGGCAAGGGTCCGCCCCGCCAGCGCCTGCCAGCGCCAGAGCAGCAGGCCCGCCACCACCGCCAGGCCGGCCGCCAACCCCATCCACAGACCGCGCGGCCCGAACTCGACCCAATGCGCCAGCCCCAGGCCGATCGGCATCCCCAGGCACCAATAGCCGAACAGCCCGACCAGCAACGGCATCCGGGTATCCTGCAAGCCGCGCAGCGCGCCGGCCGCCGCCGCCTGCAGGCCATCGGCCACCTGGTACACGCCGGCCAGGATCAGCAGCCCGGCCGCCAGCCCCCGCGCCGCCACCGCCTCCGGCTCCGCCGCTCCCAGGAAGCCGGCGGCAAGCGCCGGCGCGAAGCCGACCAGGATCGCCGCCATCGCCAGCATGAACGCCCCGGCCAGCCCGATCGCCAGCCAGCCCGCCCGCACCGCCCCCGCCGCATCCCCCGCGCCGGACAGGAACCCCACCCGCGCCGTCGCCGCCTGGGCGATGCCGAGCGGCACCATGAAGGTGAGGCCGGAGAGTTGCAGCGCGACGGCATGCGCGGCGACCGCGACGGCGCCGAACATCCCCATGGCCAGGGCGGCGGCGGCGAAAACCCCAATCTCCAGCAGCAGGGCGCCGCTGATCGGCAGGCCCAGCCGGCAGGTTTCGGCCAGCATGGCGGCATCGATCCGCCACCAGCGCCCCAGCAGGCGAAAGCGCCGCAGCCGCCGGTCCCGCCCGATCAGCCCCAGCAACCCGACCAGCATTGCGAGATTGGCCAGCAGCGTCGCCAGCCCCGCGCCGGCCAAGTCAAGCCCGGCGGGGAAGACCAACGCCCAGCACAGTACGGCGTTCAGCAGGATCGCCGCCACCGCCACTGCCAGCCCCGGCCCTGGCCGGGCCATGGCGGCCAGGAAGCCACGCAGCACCAGAAAGCCGGCGAAGGGGATCAGGCTCCAGAGCATCCAGCGCAGATAGATCCCGGCCGCCGCCGCCAGCGCCGGCTCCTGCCCGGTGGCCAGCAGCAGCGCCTCGGTCTGCCATAGCAGCACCGCGCCCGGCGCCAGGATCAGCAGGGCGGCCGCGAAGCCGGCCTGCACCCCGCGCCGCATCCGCCCGACCCAGCCGCGCCCGGCCGCGCCGCGCAGCCGCGCGAGGATCGCCGCGGCGGCGAAGGCGGCGCCAAGCGGCAGCGCCATCACCGCCCAGTAGAGATTGGCCCCCAGCGTCGCCGCCGCCAGCGCCTCGGTCGAACGGCGGCCGAGAATGATCGCATCGGTCATCGCCATGGCGTGCTGGCTGAGATTGGTCAGGGCGAGCGGCCAGGCGAGGGCGAACATGGCCCGCAGCTCGACCCGCAGGGCCGGCCAGCCGGTGAGGGGAGCATCCATGCCGGGCGCTGTACCGCAGCTGCGCGGCGGGCAGAAGCTGCGGGCTACCGGCGCGGCGCGGCTGCGCTATCCTCCACCCTCAGATCAAGGAGTGAGGCCATGCAACGCCGCGCCCTGTTGGCGAGCCCGCTACTCGCCCCCGCGCTGCTCCCCGCCCAGGCAGCCGCCCAGGCGGCGAGCCTCGTCAGCGAGGAGTTCCTGGTACCGGCCCGCGATCCCGGTATCGAAATCTTCGTCCGCAACAAGCGGCCGGAGGCGATGACGAGCTTTGCCCCGGCGCGCACGCTGCTGTTCGTCCATGGCGCGACCTATCCGGCGCATACCGCCTTCGACCTGCCGCTCGGCGGCTTGTCCTGGATGGACTACATGGCGGCCCGCGGCTTCGATGTCTGGCTGCTGGACATCCGCGGCTATGGCCGCAGCACCCGCCCGCCAGAGATGAGCCAGCCACCCGAGGCCAATCCGCCGCTGGTGCGGGGCGAGACGGCGCTGGCCGACATCGCCAGCGTCGCCGCCTTCATCCGCCAGAAGCGCGGCCTGCCGAAGATTGTGCATATGGGCTATTCCTGGGGCACCGCGCTGATGGGGCGCTTCGCGGCGGACAACCCCGGGCTGGTGGAGCGCCTGGTGCTTTACGCGCCCGTCTGGCTGCGGACCTCCCCCAGCCTCGCCGATCCGGGCGGCGAGCTTGGCGCCTATCGCTGGGTGACGGTGGAAATGGCCCGCCGCCGGCGGACGGCGGGGGTGCCGGCCGATAAGGCCGCGGCGCTGGTGCCGCCCGGCTGGTTCGAGCATTGGGCCGGGCTGACCTGGGCGACCGATCCGGACGGCCAGCGGCGCAACCCGCCGGCGCTGCGCGCGCCCAATGGCTCGACCGCCGATGGGCGGGAATTCTGGGCCGCCGGCAAGCCCTGGTTCGACCCGGCGAAGATCACCGCCCCAACGCTGCTGGTGCTGGGCGAGTGGGATCAGGACACGCCGCCCACCATGGCGCAGACGCTGTTCCCGCTGCTCACCGCCTCCCCCGGCAAGCGGCTGGTGGTGTTGGCGGAGGGCACGCACGGGATGTGGATGGAGCGCAATCGCGGCGCGCTGTTCCAGGCGGTACAGGTCTTCCTCGAAGAAGCCCCGGCATGATCCGGCTGCTGCTGGCAGCGCTGCTATTCGCCCTGCCGCGCGTAGCCCCGGCTGGCCGGACCTGCCGAGCATTGCCGAAAGCGGCCTGGCTGGCCACGAGGCGGTGACCTGGTCCGGCCTGGTCGCGCCGCCCGGCACGCCAACGGCGAAGATTGAGCGGCGGCTACTCCCACAGCCCCTTTGCCGCCAACCAGTCCTGCACCAGCTGCGCGACCGCGCGGTTGTTCCTGTCCATCATCATCATGTGGCTGTTGCCGGCGATGCCACGCTCCGGCAGGGCGATGACATCGACGCTGCCACCGGCGGCGCGCAGCCGGCTGTAGAAATCGAGCCCGCGCTGGCGGATCTGTGGCCAGCGCGCATCCTGGTCGATGAAGTCGCCATACAGCGCGAGCACGGGAATGTCGCGCAGCGCGGCCAGCGCCTCGGGCGTCGACTCCCCGAAGCCCGAGGGCTCGATGAGCACCAGGGCGCGCACCTTGGCGGGCAGGGCCTGCGCGGCGCGGAAGGCAAAGAGGCCGCCCTGGCTGTGCGCCAGCACGACCGCCGGGCCGAGCTTCTCCAGCTCCGCCCGGTAGGCGGCCAGGATGGCCTGGTCGCTGGTGGTCCAGCGCGGCACCAGCTGGCGCGTGAAATGATCATAGGCCTCCACCGGGAATTGCGTCCCCGGCAGCGCCGTGCGCGTGCGATAGCTGCCCAGGCCGGGGCCGATGCGGAAACGCTCCCACGGATCGGCCTTGGTCAGGAACAGCGGCTCGCCGGCGGTAATCTCGGGATACATCGCCCAGCCGGCGCGGCCACGCTCAACGGCGTCCGAGACATAGACCGCCCAGCCCTGGCGCAGGAAATACTGCTGCCACCCTTCCCGGCCATCGGGCGTGCTCTCCCAGGTGACGCCGGTCAGCCCGCCGCCGTGCCAGAGCAGCAGCGGCGCCTTGCCGCGCAGCGGGGCCGGGATGGCGTAGTGCACGTAAAGCTGTTCGACCTGATAGGTGCCGTTCGGGTCGACCCGCACCGGCACGCTGCCGGGCACCAGCGTCACCTCCTTCACCACCTTGCCGGCGACCACCGCCTCCCGCCCACCGATATGGAAGCTGCCCATGGCGGAGAGGCTGAGCGGGCCATCCGCCAGGGCAGGTCCGGCGCCGAGCAGCATGGCCAGCAGCCAGCGTCGCATCAGCGCGCGGTATAGCCGCCATCGACGCACCAGCACTGGCCGGTGACGAAGCTGGCGCGGGCGGAAGCCAGGAACAGGATCGCCTCGGCGATCTCCTCGGGCTTGCCGTAACGGCCCAGCGGAATCGCCGCGACCATCTCGGCAAAGGTTTCCGGGATGGCCCGGCTGGGCGCGGTCAGCGGCGTCTCGGTCGGGCCGGGGCCGATGGCGTTCACCCGCACGCCGCGCGGCGCATATTCCAGCGCGACCGAAGCGACCAGCCCGTTCAGCGCCCATTTGCTGGCGGCATAGGCGGCGCCGGCGCGGAACCCCACGGTGCCGAGCTGGGAGGAGATGATCACCGCCCCCGGCATGGCCGAGGAGGCTTCGAGCGCCGGCAGCACCGCCCGCAGCACCCGCATGCCGGCGGTCAGATTCAGCTCCAGCAGCCGGTCCCATTCGGCATCCGTCATGCTGCCGAAGGGCGTCCGCAGCGCCATGCCGCCGCAATAGACCATGCCGTCCAGCCCGCCGAGCGCGGCCGTCAGGCCGGCCAGCGTTGGCTCCACCGTCGCGCGCCGGGTCAGGTCGAGGATGGCGACCTTCGCCCCGGGCTGCTCCGCCTGCACCGCCGCGCGCTCGGCCTCGGTCAGCACCGTGACGGCGAGCGCGGCGCCGCGCGCCCCGGCCAGGCGCACCGTCGCCTGGCCGATGCCCGAGCCACCGCCGACCACCAGCAGCCGCCGAGCGGCGAGTTCGCCGCTCATGACCGCGTCCCCGAAATCTGTCCGAACAGGCCGACGCCGCGCCGATGCGCCTGCCGCGCCAGCGGCGACAATTCCTCCACCAGCCGCTCCTCGCGCTCATAAAAACCGTAGCGATCCTCGCCGCGCACCAGCAGCGCCATCGGGCGCACGCCATTGGTCGGGCGGCAGCGCGTCGGGATGTAGCTCAGCGTCAGGCCGATGCGCCGGTCATCGGCCCGGTTGGGGCCGGAGGCATGCAGCGTATGGGTGTGATGGATCGACATCTCCCCGGCCTTGAGCGGAGCCGGCACGCCATCCTCGGGGCTCAACCCCTCCACCGCCAGGCTGCGGCGGATGATCGCCTCGGCATCCGGGCGATCGACATGGGTCGCCTTGCCGCGCAAATGGCTGCCAGGCAGCATCCGCATGCAGCCGGCCAGCTCGCTCGCCTCGGACAGCGCCAGCCAGGCCGTCACCTCCTCGGCCGGGTCGAGGTGGAAATAGGCGTCGTCCTGGTGCCATTCGGCGAAGGTCGGGCTGTGCGCTTCCTTGGTCTGCAGGGTGAAGTGCAGCAGCATGATGTCGGGGCCGATCAGGTCCTCCACCGCGTCCAGCACGGCGGGGTGATGCACCAGCGCATCGGCCCAGCCGAACAGCAGATGGCATTTGGATTTCTCAGGGAAGCCGAGCGGCTTGCCCTGGGCCGTCTCAAAGGCTTCCAGCGCGGCGCGATGGCGCGTCACCTCGGCCGGTGTCAGGACCGGGACCGGCGCGACATACCCCTCTCGCGCGAAGGCCGCGATCTGCGCCTCTGTCAGCTGCTTCGGCATTGCCGCTCTCCCGCCCACCAGCGCAGATGAGGCAACGCGCCCGCGAGCCTGTCAACGCCAAGCCGCAGATTGACGCCGCCGCCCGGCCGACCCAGCCTCTCCGCCAACCAGGGAGCGAGGCCATGGCCGGATCCGACCAGACGCAAAAGCCGTTCAAGCTGCGCAGCCAGCGCTGGTTCGACGACCCGGCGGACCCGGCGATGACCGCGCTCTATACCGAACGCTATCTCAATTTCGGCATGACGCGGGGGGAGCTGCAATCGGGCAAGCCGATCATCGGCATCGCCCAGACCGGCAGCGATCTCGCCCCCTGCAACCGGCATCACCTCGATCTGGCCAAGCGGGTCCGCGACGGCATCATCGCCGCCGGCGGCATTCCGCTGGAATTCCCGATCCATCCGATCCAGGAAACCGGCAAGCGACCGACCGCGGCGCTTGATCGCAACCTCGCTTACCTGTCGTTGGTCGAGGTGCTGCACGGCTATCCGCTGGACGGCGTGGTGCTGACCACCGGCTGCGACAAGACCACGCCGGCCTGCCTGATGGGGGCGGCGACGGTGAACATCCCGGCCATCGTCCTCTCCGGCGGGCCGATGCTCGATGGGCATTTCCGTGGCCAGCTCACCGGCTCGGGCACCATCGTCTGGGCCGCGCGCAAGCAATTGGCGGCCGGCGAGATCGACTACGAACGCTTCATGGACCTCGTCGCCTCCAGCGCCACCAGCATTGGCCATTGCAACACCATGGGCACGGCGCTGTCGATGAACGCGCTGGCCGAGGCGCTGGGCATGTCGCTGCCCGGCTGTGCCGCCATCCCCGGCCCCTATCGCGAACGCGGCCAGATGGCCTATGCCACCGGCCAGCGCATCGTCGGCATGGTGCACGAGAATCTCCGCCCCTCCGACATCATGACCCGTGCCGCCTTCGAGAACGCAATCCGCGCCGCCTCGGCCCTGGGTGCCTCCACCAACTGCCCGCCGCACATCATCGCCATCGCCCGGCACATGGGCGTCGAGCTGCGGGTCGAGGATTGGGACCGGCTGGGCCACGACATCCCGCTGCTGGTCGATTGCCAACCCGCCGGGCGCTTCCTGGGCGAGGCCTTCCACCGCGCCGGCGGCGTGCCGGCGGTGATGCGGGAGTTGCTGGAGGCGGGGAAGCTGCATGGCGAGGCCATCACCGTCACCGGCCAGACCTACGCCGCGACCCTCGCGCGGCTGGCGCCGCCGGACCGCGACGTGATTCGCGCCTATGCCGCCCCGATGAAGCCGCGTGCCGGCTTCGCCGTGCTGTCGGGCAACATCTTCGACAATGCGGTGATGAAGGTCTCGGTGATCGATGCCGAATTCCAGCGCCGCTTCCTCGCCGATCCGCCGGGGATCTTTGAGGGCAAGGTGGTGGTCTTCGAAGGGCCGGAGGATTACCACGACCGCATCGAGGACCCGGCGCTCGGCATCGATGAGCGCACCGTCCTCGTCATCCGCAACACCGGCCCGGTCGGCTATCCGGGCGCTGCGGAGGTGGTGAACATGCAGCCGCCCGCGGCGCTGCTGAAGGCGGGGATCGATACCCTGCCGACCATGGGCGATGGGCGCCAGAGCGGGACCTCCGGCAGCCCGTCCATCCTCAACGTCTCGCCGGAAGCGGCGGTGGGCGGCGGGCTCGCGCTGCTGCGCTCGGGCGATCCGATCCGCATCGACCTCAATACCCGCAAGGTGGATGTGCTGATCCCGGACGCCGAGCTTGCCGCCCGCCGCGCCGCCTGGGTGCCGCCCAAGCTGGTCCACAAGACGCCCTGGGAGGAGATCCAGCGCGGCATGATCGGGCAACTGGGCACCGGCGCCTGCCTGGAGCCGGCGACGCTCTACCTCAACATCCTGGAGACGCGCGGCGAGAGCCGGCACAACCACTGAGACCAGCGGTCAAAGGATTTGACCGCTGGTGTGGTTTTTCTGGCCCTCAATCGCCGGGCGGACACCTCCGGTGTCCTGGGCTGCGCGGCATTGGCCGCGGCGCCCATCCGGGCGCTCGGCACGCGGCTTTGCCCCGCGCCGCTGGTGTGGTTTTTCTGGCCCTCAATCGCCGGGCGGACACCTCCGGTGTCCTGGGCTGCTGGGCACGGGCCGCAGCGTTCAGCGGGTGAGCGGCGGCTCCTCCCGGTTCGCGCGACTGGCGGCGCCGGCCAGGAGCAGTGATGCGACGCCCAGCGCGACGAACCCCCAGCCGGGATCGACCCAGGGCTGCTTCTGGCCGCTGAGCGTCGCGATCTCGGCCCGCACATCGCTCCAGGGGTAGACCCCGGCCACCAGCGCGCCGAGCGCCGGGACGAACACCATCAGCGCCGCCCCAACCATGATCGGCGCGCGCAGGCGGGCGAGTTGCGGCAGGAAGGCCGCCGCCACCGCCAGGGCGAGCACGGCGAGCTTCAGGACCGTCATCAGCGGCACCGCTTCCCAGCTGGAGATGCCAAGCAGCGCCTTATCGGTCCCGCGGAAATGCAGCACCGGGAAGAAGAACGCCGCGATGACGGCGAGCCCGACGCCGCCAAACAGCAGCGGCAGAAAATTTTCAGTCTTACGATCCTGCATGTGACCCTCCCTGGCCTTGATGATTTTTTATGTAGTCTTTATAATTTATCGGTCATTTTTTCAGGGAGCGCAATCAGGCGATCACCCATCGCGCGCGGCGGCGCGTCGAGGTGCGGCCAGCTTGTGGTCCACCGGGTAATTCCGCTTGATTTAAGGTCTTTTTTCCTATATCATGGAGAATCCCGCTCTGGCCCAAAGCCCCCATGCGCATCGCCGAAATCCCCCCCCCCGCCGCACCGTTGAAACCCGCCGCGTCGCCGCGCCCTCCGGCCCCGGCTGCCATGCCGGCCCGGCCGGTCTGCAGGTCGCGGACGGGCCCAGTTCGCGGTGTCCGAAACGGGCGGCGCGGCCTGCTCAACCGCCCCGATCGGCCGGCCCCGGTGCGGCGGGGCTTCAATCGCTCAATTCTTCAATTTTTTGACCCGATTCCGCTCGTCATCCCCTTGTAAAACATCGAAACTAAGCATCGGCGGGTTGCAGCTTGAGGCTCTCTCAAGCGCCTCAATTCCCCGCCCGCCCTGGAACGCCCCCGCCATGCTCCACCGCCTGCCGCTGCTCCTCGCGCTTCTGCTCGCCGGCCCGGCCCTGGCCCAACCACTGCTCGGCCATGGCGGCCCGATCCGGGCGCTCGCCAGCCTCGCCGATGGGCGGCTGGCCAGCGCGGGCTTCGATCAGGCGATTATCCTCTGGCAGGCCGATGCCGGCCGCGCGGAACGCGTATTGCGTTGGCATGGGGAGGCGGTCACCGCGCTCGCAGCCCTTGCTGACGGGGGCCTGGCTAGCGCCGGGGAAGATGGCCGCATCGCCCTGTGGCCAGCAGCACCGGGACCAGCGCCGGCGCGGGTGCTGGCCGCCGGCCAGCCGGTTACGGCCCTGGCGGTGGGGCCGGGCGGGGCGCTCGGCGCCGGACTGCGCGACGGCAGTCTGCTGGTCTGGCCCAACCCCGCCACCGCGGCCCAGCCACAGCCTGGCCATACCGGGCCGCTGCATGGGCTCGCCTTCACCCCGGCCGGGCTGGTGAGTGCCGGCTATGACGGCCAGCTGCTGCTGTGGGAGGCCGCCGGGCCGCGCCCGCTGCTGCGGCACGATGTACCGCTCAATGCCCTGCTGGCCCTGCCGGATGGCGGGCTGGCGGCAGCCGCGGCCGATGGCGTGCTGCTGCTGCGGGACGCCGATGGCCAGCTGACGCGGCGGGAGGCCGGGGCGCGCCCGTTGATCGCCCTGGCCGCCAGCCCGGATGGCCGCGTGTTGGCGGCGGCGACACTCGGCGGTTCGGTCGGGCTCTGGTCGCTCCCGGCAGGGCGGCTGCTCCGGCTGCTCGACGGGCCCGGCTTGCCGGTCTGGTCGCTGGCCTTCGCCGCCGATGGCCAGCGGCTTTGGACCGGCGGGCAGGATGGCGGGCTGCGCGGCTGGGCCGTGGCCAGCGGCACGCCGCTCGGCCCGCTGGCCGCGCCGGCCGAGGCGACGCTGCCGGCCGGCGTCGAAGCCGAGGGCGCGCGCGTCTTTCGCGCCTGCCAGGCCTGCCATGCGCTCGCCGCCAGCGGCCCGCCCATGGCCGGGCCGCATCTCAGCGGGCTGTTCGGCCGCCGCATGGGCAGCGTTGCCGGCTATGCCTATTCGCCGCGCCTCGCCCAGGGCGACATCACCTGGGATGCGGCCAGCCTCGCCGATCTCTTCACCCGCGGTCCGGATGTGGTGACGCCAGGCACGCGCATGCCGGTGCAGCGGCTGAGCGAGCCGGCCGAGCTGGCGGCGCTGCTCCGCTTCCTGGATCAGGCGACAGGCGCGGGCCGGGTCCAGTGATGCTGCCGCACCCGGGCTCGGCCTTATGAGCCTTTGACCGGTGGTCTTAGAGCAGGATGCGTTCGCATTCGCTCACGCATCCTGCTCTCACGTTTGTTGGGTCCTGGGATTCAGCGTCTTCGACGGTTCCGCCTCAACGCATCCCGCTCTCGAACAACCGGGCGATGGTCACGCGGCGGTGCTCGCGATCCTCCAGCTCCCGCGTCGTCGGGACATCGTACCGGGCGATGGGGGAAAGCCCGTCCTGCGGCAGATAGGCGCGGCCCGGATCGGCGATCCAGACCTCGGCGCCGGCTGCCGCCAAGCCACGCAGCCAGGGCAGGATATGGGCCGTCATCGGCGCCTCGTAACAGACATCGCCGGCCAGGATGAGATCCCAGCGGCCGGCCGTGCCCACGACATCGCCGGCCAGGGTCGCGACTGTGGCGCCGTTCAGCGCCGCGTTGACAGCGATGGCGGCGATGGCCAGGGGATCGATCTCCGCCGCCTCGACGCTCGCCGCCCCGGCGCGTGCGGCGGCGATCGCCGCCAGGCCGCAGCCGGCGGCGAAATCCAGCACCCGGCGGCCGGCGACGCGGCCGGGCTCATCCAGGATCAGCCGCGCCATCGCTTGGCTGCCCGGCCAGGCGAAGGCCCAGAAGGGTGGCTCGATCCCCTGCGCGCCGAGCCAGGCTTCGCTGGCCTGCCAGATCGGCGTGATCTCGCTGGCAAGGTAGAGAGCGATTTCGGGCACCAGCACGGCATGGCCCAGCGCGGTCTGGGCACGAATGAAGGCCGCCGGGTCCTGCGCCGGGTCCGTCACAGCCGGCCGAGCAGAAAGGCGCCGGCGATGGCCAGCCCGGCCGCACGGTTCGACTGGAACAGCCGGAGGCAATGCGCCGGGTCGTCGATGTCGAGGGTGATCACCTGTCGCGCCAGCAGCCAGACCGCCGGCAACAGCCCGGGCAGGAACCACCAGGACAGGCCGGCCAGCCAGCCGGCCAGCACCAGCAGGCCGACCAGCAGCCCATAGCAGAGCGCAACGAAGCCCCGCGTGCGTGTACCCAGCAACAGCGCGGCGGAGCCGATGCCGACCTTGGCGTCGTCCTCCCGGTCCTGGTGCGCGTAGATCGTGTCGTAGCCCAGAATCCAGACAAAGCCCGCCAGCCAGAGCACGAGGCCGAGCGCGCCGAGCTGCCCGGTCGCCGCCGCGATCCCCTCCGGCGCCGCCCAGGAAAAGACGCAGCCTAGGATCACCTGCGGCATGGCGATGACGCGCTTGGCCAGCGGATAGAGCACGATCGGCAACAGCGCCGCGAGCCCCAGCAGGATCGCCGCGCGATTGAGCTGGACCAGCACCAGCAAGCCGATCAGGCAGAGCAGGGCGAGGAAGCCGATCGCCTGGCGCGGGGTGACGGTGCCAGCGGCCAGCGGCCGGCCGCGGGTGCGCTCCACGCGCCGGTCGATGTCGCGGTCCCAAAGGTCGTTCACCACGCAGCCGGCGCCGCGCATGGCGATGGCGCCAATGCTGAAGAGCAGGGCGAGGCGTAGCCCCTCGGCCCAGGAGGGCGCGGCCAGCGCGAAGGCCCAGAAGCCCGGCAGCACCAGCAGCCAGCTCCCGATCGGCCGGTCCAGCCGGGCCAGCAACGCATAGGGCCGCCAGCCCACGGGCAGCCGGGCGACCCAGCCCTCCCGGCGGATATCGGTGAAGCCTTGCACGTCCGCTCCGTTGCAGCGAAAGGGCGGCATGTCCACCCCAAGGCTCCATTGCGACCAGCGCCTCGTCGATGCGGCGGAGGTCGTGGCGACACCGGGTCAAGCGCATTACCTGGGTGGCGTCATGCGCCGCGCCGTCGGCGATGCGGTGACGCTGTTCAATGCCGAGGACGGCGAATGGGCGGCGGTGATCGCCAGCCTGCGCAAGGACCGGGCGAGTTTCCGGCTGGGCGCGCGGCAGCGCCAGCCAGAACCCATGGCAGACACCCGCCTGCTGCTTGCGGCGTTGAAGCGCGACGCCATGGGCTGGGCGATCGAGAAGGCGACCGAGCTGGGCATCGGGATGATCCAGCCGGTGCTGACCCGCCGCTCGGTGGCCGAGCGGGTGAACGGCGAACGGCTTAGCGCCATCGCCCGCGAAGCTGCCGAGCAATGCGAGCGGCTCTCGGTGCCCGCCATCGCCCCGGCCAAGCCGCTCGCGACGGTGCTCGATGCCTGGGATGGGGCGCCCTTGCTGGTCGGCGCCGAACGGCTGGCGGTGCCGCCCCTTGCCGAGGCGGCGGCCGACCTGACCCCACCCTGGGGCCTGCTGATCGGGCCGGAGGGGGGCTTCGATCCGCTGGAGCTTGCCGAGCTCCGCCGCCGGACCTGGGTGCGGCCGGTCAACCTCGGGCCGCGGGTCCTGCGGGCGGAGACGGCAGCGGTCGCGGCGCTCGCCGTTCTGCAATCCTTGGCCGGCGATTGGACGCCGCGTTGAGAGTCTGCGAAAGAAGGGAGTAAGGGGTGCTGGTCACCTGATCGCTGGCAGCTTCGGACCCCGAGGCCGCGGCCCGAGCATACGGAAACGCACGATGTCCAACCCGGGCGAAGCCGACCTGACCCCGATCACGGCGCGTCGGCAACTGGCCGAATGGTTCGCCGCCGGCAGCAAACCGCGGGCGGGCTGGAAGGTCGGCACAGAGCACGAGAAATTCGGCTTCTACCGCGACGGCTACGCGACGCCGCCCTATGCGCCCGGCGGCATCCGCGCGGCGCTGGAGGCGCTGGCCGTCCGCGGCTGGGAGCCGATCCTCGATGATGGCAATCCCATCGGGCTGAAGCGCGGCGGGGCCTCGGTCAGTCTGGAGCCGGCCGGGCAGTTCGAGCTTTCGGGCGCGGTGGTCGCCGATCTGCACGCGACGCACGCCGAGCTGCAGGCGCATTTGCGTGAGCTGCATGCGGTCTCCGAGCCGCTCGGCCTGGGCTGGGCCGCGCTCGGCTTCCATCCGCTGCATACGCGCGAGCAGATGCCCTGGATGCCGAAGGGTCGCTACGCGATCATGCGGCGCTACATGCCGACCGTCGGCGCGCTCGGTCTCGACATGATGACCCGCACCTGCACGGTGCAGGCCAATCTGGATTATGGCGACGAGGCCGATATGGTCGAGAAGCTGCGCATCTCGCTGGCGTTGCAGCCGGTGGCGACCGCGCTGTTCGCCAACTCCCCGCTGACCGAGGGGCGCCCGAACGGCTTTCTGACCTTCCGGTCCCAGATCTGGACCGATACCGACAATGCCCGCAGCGGCATCCCCAGCATCGTGTTCGAAGCCGGCTTCGGCTTCGAGCGATTCGCTGAATGGCTGCTCGACGTGCCGATGTATTTCGTGATGCGCGACGGCAAGTGGCTGGATGCGGCGGGCAAGAGCTTTCGGGCCTTCCTTGACGGCAAGCTCGACATCCTGCCGGGCGAGCGCGCCACCATGGGCGATTTCGCGGACCACGTGACGACCGCGTTCACCGAGGTCCGGCTGAAGCGCTTCCTGGAGATGCGTGGCTCAGACGTTGGCAGCCCGGCGATGATCGTAGCGCAGGCCGCGCTCTGGGTCGGGCTGCTTTACGATGATGCGGCGCAGAAGGCGGCCGCGGCACTGGTGCGGTCCTGGACGGTGGAAGATATCCGCGCCCTGCGGGCCGCGGTACCGCGCACGGCGCTGCGTGCCGAGCACCGCGGCCGGCCGGTGCAGGCCATCGCCGCCGATGTCCTGGCCATCGCCCGCGACGGCCTGAAGGCACGCGGCCTCGGCGAGGAGGTCTATCTGGCCCCCCTCGATGAGATTGTCTCTAGCGGACAGACCCAGGCGGACCGGCTGCTTGCGCTGTATCACGGCGCCTGGCGAGGCGATGCGCGCCAGGCCCTGCTGCACACCGAAGTTTAGAGCAGGTAACCTGCTCTAATGCCGATCGCGTTGAGATGGTCGCATCTGAGCGCGTAACAATGCTCTGAAACAGCCACCTGGCACATGCGGTGTCCGCGCAGGAGGCGCTACCCCGCGAGTTCGCGCCGCACCAGCGCGGCGCCTTCGGCCAAGGCCTTCAGCTTGCCGAAGGCACGCGCCCGCGGCAGGTACTTCATGCCGCAATCGGGCGCGGCGATGATCCGCGCGGCATCGCAGAACGGCAGGGCGGCGCGCAGCCGCCCGGCCACCTGGGCCGCGCTCTCCACCTCTGGCGCGCCGAGATCAAGCACCCCGAGCAGGATGGTCTTGCCGGCCAGGTCGCGCAGGACGCCGAGATCGAGCCGCGGCTGCGCCGCCTCGATCGAGATCTGATCGGCGGCGCTATCGGCCAGCTGCGGCAGGAAGGAATAGCCCGAGGGCTTGTCCTTCACCGTATGCGCATAGCCGAAGCAGAGATGGACGGCGGTGGTCCCGCCAACCCCAGCAAGCGCCCGGTTGATCGCCTTGACCCCGTAGCGCCCTGCCGCTTCGGGCCGCGCCTGCAACCATGGCTCATCGAGCTGCACGACATCGGCGCCGGCCGCATGCAGCGCTTGCGCCTCGGCGGCGACGGCTTCGGCATAGGCCATGGCGACCGCTTCCGGGTCGCCGTAATACTCATCGACCACCTGTTGTGAGAGGGTAAAGGGCCCAGGCAGGGTGATCTTGATCGGCTGGTCGGTAGCGGCGCGCAGAAAGGTAACGTCGCGTTGTTCGACCGGCCCGCGCCACCGGATCGGGCCGACCACACGCGGCACTTCGGTCGGTTTGCCATTGCGGCTCACGATCGTGGCTGGCCGCTCCGCATCAATGCCCTCAAGCGCCAGGGCAAATCGGTTGGAATAACTTTCGCGGCGGATTTCGCCGTCGCTCAGGATATCGATGCCCGCCCGCGCCATCTCGCGGATCGCCAGCAGCGTCGCATCATCCTGCGCCTGCTCCAGCACATCGGGCGCCGGCCGCCACAGCGCGTGGGCATGCACGCGCGGCACGCTGCGGCCGGTCAGGATGTCGCGGTCAACCAGCCAATCCGGCTGCGGGTAGCTCCCGACAACGGTGGTGGGCAGCAGGGTGTGCGGCATGGCGAACTCCTCCTCAACCTCTTCTGCCATGCGGCTGGCGGCGCGTCAGCCTAGAGCATGCTGCGTTCACATGCGTTCACGCAGCCCGCTCTAGCATGTGTTGGATCGCGCGATTCAGCGCCTTCGGCGATTCCGCCTCAACGCATCGCGCTC
>Ga0114972_10000252_pt1 | contig 39455 bp, 32 predicted proteins | sample M_140807_EF_Meta_FD_87354 | JGI IMG/M metagenome (GOLD analysis project Ga0114972, IMG submission 87354) | Freshwater microbial communities from Lake Montjoie, Canada to study carbon cycling - M_140807_EF_MetaG | ecosystem: Environmental > Aquatic > Freshwater > Lake | place: Lake Montjoie... | reverse complement strand
TTCTGACATGCCAAACTTTGGGAAGACAGGCGTCCGCGCCTGTCCCGGCAAACAGGCTTCCAGCCTGTTTCTTCACATGCCTTCCGTTATGACATGCCAAACAACAGAATCATCAATATCGGTGGCGGCGGATATATCAGCCACACCGAGAACCGACCCCGGAGATTTGGCTGTTAAGAGAAAACGTAATGAAAAATACCTAACGAATTCTAACATGTTACCATGCGCGGACTGACCCCAGAGAAGTTGTAATCAAAGAGTTTCCTTGACTAACAATTATGAAGAAATTGTCTATACGTGCCATTTTTGAGTATGAAAAGATTCGATATGATCAAATCTGGGACATGATAGATGAAGTTTTGATGGAGCTGTATCCGGCTCAGAATTCGGGATGGTCCTTTGGACAGAAGAAAACCAAGCGTATTAGCATAACCGACTTGTATAAAACGTCATTTGGCCATGTGCACAATTCGCATTTTCTCATCACCATAGGCAGAGATGGACGATACAAATATCAAAACATGATGATGACTTCTTTCGAAAACAATATGCCATTCGTTGACCGACTGTTCCAAGCGTTTTCAGAACACCAAAACTTTGTCTTTGGATATGCAGTTGATGAAGAATTCAGTCGATGGCAGAACGCTTCCACTCCTTATTCCTACATCATGGCAAATCGACCGCATGAACATTTGCCACGACTGCGTGCGGATTCATGGAATAATGATCCCTACAATGAGCCTCTTGATATCAGCAGGAATCCGGGACGCAACGTGTGGCACCAAGGCTACATCGAAGCGATCGGGGGTGTCATGTTTGTGACGAACAAGCTGTTGGCAATGAGCGGGGGTAGCAAGGAGATGCTGTTGAATCTGCCTTTCCTCAAGATCGATGACTGGGGGAAATGTCTGCGGCTAGAATTGGATTCCAGCTTTCTTGCCGACGCGGAGCAGAATCCAGATATGTGCGAGCGGATGGATGCCGTAAGGTCGGCGTTATTTCCGCGGAAAGAAACGCGGGACCAAGCACGTTCCTAATCATTGGTTCCGACCTGCGGAAATTCACCAATCAAATATACGCAATATGGCATATACAATGACTATCGACCGGAAGGACGAGGTTATCACCCTGGAGGAATGGCTTGCAGCAGTGAAGGCTACCGATGGAATCCGCCAATGTCAGGGTAGGCAACACACCGCGTCCAATCCACTGACTGGAGCCATCATGTCCATGCCGGTGGAACCGGGTGATGTGGAAATCTATATTCCGGAAGCCGAGCAGTGGAGATTCTGCGCTCGTTTTTATGGTGGTACGCCTTCGTTCAGTGCGCATGTAATCGCAGCTGCATTGGATGGAGACTTGTCAGACCCTGCATGGGTTGCCCTACGCGAAGTAGCGTCAAGACTACAGGCATCGATTGTGGGCGAGGAAGGAGAGGCATACGATGATGATGGCCTTCCAACAAGGTGAAACATAACAAACTCTGTAACAATCATTATTAACCAATCCACCAAAACATGGCAAATTGTTCAAGCAATTCACTGAAATGGAAACTTTTTTGATCTTACTGACAATTCCAAAATAGCCTCATACATGGCAAAGGATGTGCTTGTCTCAGGGCATGGCAAGGAGATCATTGAAGACGGTGACCGGAAGAAGGGGCAGACAACAGCAGAGAAGATTGCAGGCAGCGGAGTTGTTCGAAGCCGGGATGACGCGTGCGGACGTTGCCCGGCAAACCGGCGTGAGTTGGCGTCTCCGGGGTCAGTCCTCGTGGCGTCTCCGGGGTCAGTCCTCGCGCGGTAACATGTTAGGTTTTCGTTGGGCTTTTTTCGTTGCTTTTTCCCGTATCAGTCGATTGGGCGCCTTGAGCAGGTTCCAAAAAGATTGGCAAGAGGCTGTGTGATGATAATGCGGCCAAATCGCGGGGGGAGTGATTATCCCGGTAAGCAATGGAACAGGGATTTGAAGTGGGTGTATTTCACACTTTCCGTCCCTGAGTCGTTACCGGCAAAAGTCCAGAACCAGTCTTGTCAAACAGCCCCATCGTCACGACTTGAAAAAATCCACGCCAAAAAACCAGCCCTGAAAAACGTTGTGAGTTCCGTCTCCGGGGTCAGTCCTCGCGCGGTAACATGTTAGATTTTCGTTGGGCATTTTTCGTTGCGTTTTCCCGTATCAGTCGATTGGGCGCCTTGAGCAGGTTCCCCAAAAATTGGCAAGAGGCTGTGTGATGATGATGCGGCCAAGTCGCGGGGGGGGAGTGATTTTCCCGGCAAGCAATGGAACAGGGATTTGAAGTGGGTGTGGTTCACACTTTCCGTCCCTGAGCCGTTACCGGCAAAAGTCCAGAACCAGCCTTGTCAAACAGCCCCATCGTCACGACTTGAAAAAATCCACGCCAAAAAACCAGCCCGGAAAAACGTTGTGAGTTCCGTTTGAGTCGGGCTGATTCTATTGCGCGTGTTCCATTCCCTCTTTGATCCCGTTCCTGGCGTGACGGGGCATTCGGGGTCAAGGAGCCACCGTCACTGTGCCGGATCCGGCGAAGTAATTGTCGTCCTTGTGATCCGCCGACGAGGTGGCGGAGCCATAGGTGCCCGCGGGCTGCGCGGCTCCGCCACTGAAGGTCAGGGCGGCGATCTTGCGGGTGCCGCTATAGTTCAATTGGAGTTTGGCGCCAGTGCTGATGTCGAGTGTGCCACTCCCCAGCGCTTCGGCCTTGGTGCAGACGAGCGTGCCGCCTGCAATCCTGGTCGGGCCGGTATAGGTGTTCGTTCCGGACAACGTCCACACGCCGGTTCCGGATTTTGTTAGAGAAGTGGTCGCTTTGCCCTTGCGCTCATAGACGTTGTCGATGCCGAAGGCGAGTTCGCCGGTGCCTGCGCTGGAGCCGGCCAGGACGACGGTTTTATTTTCGGCAAAGCCGGACATCACGAAGGGGGTGGTGAATTTCAGCAGGCCGGAGCCGGATTGATCCAGAGTGATGATGTCGCCGCCACCGGGAAAGTTGAGGTTGCGGTCGGTGGTTTCGCCCTTGCCGGTATACATCAGGGTGGCGCCGCCGCTGATCATGATCTCGGCATCGGCGTCGGTTTTGGGCGCGCCCAGACTGCTGCTGGCCTTGCCCTTCACCACGCTGTTGAACGAATCGACGCTGAGGGTGCCGCCGGTGATGATGGTCCTGCCGGTGTAGGTGTTGGCGCCGGAAAGCTTCAATGTTCCCGCGCCGCTTTTCCTGATCAACACGCTGCCGCCGCCCGGACCCTTGGAATCCATAATGGTGCTGGAAAGCTCCTGCACTGTCGTGGCCTTGCCCGTATCCAGCCCGAAGGTGGCTCCAGCCATCAGACCGTTGTTATTCACGCCGGTGGCGATGTTTTTCAGCATGGTTCCGGCCTGTGCGGCGGTGAATTCGCCGGGGCCACCGACATGCAACAGCAATTCACCCGCCGCTCCATTGACGCTGATATTGGCCGGCGTCCAGCGAGTGGCGTCATTGTTGTAGAGTGACGAAACGACTTCCAGGACTCCCGCCTCAACCTTGGTGACTCCTGTGTAGGTGTTGCGTCCGACCAGCTTGAGCGTCCCGCTCTTGAACCCCTGTCCGGCAACCTGCGCGGTCAGGGTGATGCCGCCGGAGCCGCTGATGCCAGCGTCCATGTTGTTGAACTCCAGGCGTTCGTTGGTGTCGATCCTGGTGTCCGCATTCAACTTCACCGGCCCGCTCCAGCAGGCCTCGCCACCACCGGAAAAACATCCACCGTTGGAGGTGAGAGCGTTGGTCACCGGGACGCCGCCGAAACTGATGGTGCCGCCTTTGTTGACCGTGACAGGACCCGAGCCAATCCCCTTCGGATTGACGGCCAGACAGCCTTCATTGATGGTGGTGCCGCCGCTGTAGGTGTTGGTTGCATTGCTGACATAAACCGTGTGGGGGCCGTTCTTGATCAAGCCACCCGTGCCGGAAATGACACCCGGCAGGAACACGCGGGTATGATCGGTTTCGAGCCCGTCGATGGTGAGATCGGCATCGAGCCTGAGCGGTGCCTTGATGGTGACCTCCGCGCGATTCTGGCTGTTCATGTGTGGCAGGGTGCCATGTGATTTGCTCTTCGCGAATACCAACGCGCCTGGTGAGGTCAGCGTCAGGGCGGAACTGCCGATATTGAGCTGGTTGAGCACAAAATCGTCCGTGGCTTCTCTCGTCACCTCGTATTTGCCCTGCGTGTAGAAGTTGAGGATGGTGTCGGAATTTCCTCCCCCGGCAGGCGCCGCTGCCGTGCCCAGATTGGTCTTCCATTGCGCGGCGTCATCCAGCTTGCCGGCGTTGGTAGACGCCCAGGTGAAATGCATGGGAGCCGCGGTTTTCACGACCTGCACGACATAGTCCCTGGTCGACTTGTCCTGGGCGGTGATGGTATAGGTCTGCGGCTTGGTGAAGTCCCTGGCCGTGCCCGAGGGCGGATTCGCGGTGGCGAAACGAGCCAGCTCAAAAGTCGGAGCGAGCGTCTTCACGTCGGTGGACTCGGGGACAAAAAGCGTGAGGGTGGCACCATTGACGGAAGCATGGACGGAGTCCGGCAAGCGCAAGCGATAGATCTCCTTGCACGTCCACGGAGCCGTGAGTTCAACAGGGAAACGAAAGCCCCGGCTCGGACGCTGCCTGCGCACAAAGGGTTTGTCGCCCTTGACCAGCAGCTCAGGACCGGGATTGGCGAGCTTTTCCTGGGTGGGGGGAAGTTTCGCCGCCTTCTCGGTATCGATGTATTGGGCCAGGTCGCGCATCGCGATGACGTTGTAATTGTTAGCCTTGCAGTATTCGACCATGTCTTCGAACATGTCGGGATCGGTTGAAATCGCGGCATGCTCGGCATCCGGCGTGCCGTGGAAAGTGAGCACCACCACCCGCCCGGCCGTGGCTTGTTGAACAGCGCTGATGAAGCCCTCGATGGTCATGCCCACTCCGCCGATGGCAAACGACGGAACGTCCAGCGGATGGTCCACGGTAGGTCGATAAACACGGCCATAGCCGCCGCGTCCGAAAGTGTAACCCCAACTGCCCAAGAGCGGATAGAATTTCGTGTTCACGATATAGAACGGCCAGGCGAGCGTCGTTGGTCTGGGAATCCGGTTGGCGATCGCCAAGTCTTCCAGGGTCCAGATGTAGGCCTGGAGACCTCCTTCATCGGTCAACGACAACATCCCATGACCCCGGGTGTGATTGCCGATCTCGAAGCCGTCATCGGCCATGCCCTTGATCTGCCGCCACGTCATGTACCAATCCTTGCGTTCGCGGAAGCCATAGGCGTCCGAAACATAGAAGGAGCCGCTGAAGCCGTTTTTCTTGAGGATCGGGGCGGCGATCGTCGCGTGGCTGAGGCAACTGTCGTCGAAGGTGAAAACCACCGTCTTGTCAGGGATGGGTTTTTTGATGATTCCCATGGGATCATCGGGGGTAGCGGCCGCTGCCCAGCCAATCGTCGCTCCAGCCAGAAGCACGGCTCCCATCATTTTCATTCCTGTTTGTTTCATCATGGACATTGTCTTTCGTTTCGTTGTTGCTTTTTCGTTAGATTGTGTTCTTTCCCTTTGCTCTGCAGTCGTCAAGCAGCCGGGGCCTCATTTTCCTTCGTTCTTTAAAATCCCTTCGCCCTTGATGAACTTGGGAGCGGTCGCTGCGCTGTAGATGCCGGCAGGTTGGGTTTTTCCATCGAGCGTGAGTTTGGAGATGTTCATTTCTCCCTTGAAGTTCAGGGCAAGCATCGCGCCGTCGGCCACCGAGACTTCGGTCTTGTCGCCCAGGCCCTGCGCTTTCGTTAGCAGCAGCGTGCCCTGCTTCACAGTCGTCGGGCCGGTGTAGGTGTTCGTGCCGGAGAGCGTCCAGGTGCCGGTGCCTGATTTGGTGAGAGAGGTGGTCGCCTTGTTCTTGCGGTCATAGACGTTGTCGATATCGAACGCGAGTTCACCAGTGCCGGTGCTGGAACCGGCGAGGACGACGGTTTTGTTTTCGCCATAGCCGGACATCACGAAGGAGCTGGTCAGTTTCAGCAGGCCGGTGCCGGATTGATCCAGGGTGATGGTATCGCCAGCGCCGGGCAGGTTGAGGTTTCGGTCGGTTGTCTCGCCTTTGCCGGTATAGACCAGGGTGCTGTTGCCGCTGATCATGATCTCGGCATCGGCGTCGGTTTTGGGCGCACCCAGGCTGCTGCTGGCCTTGCCCTTCGCCATGCTGTTGAATGAATCGATGCTCAAAGTGCCGCCGGTGATGATGGTCTGGCCGGTGTAGGTATTGGCACCTGTTAGTTTCATTGTTCCCGCGCCGCACTTCTTGATCGTCACGCTGCCGCCACCCGGACCTTGGGAATCTGCGATATTGATAGAAATATCCTGCACTGTCGTGGCCTTGGTCGTATCCAGCCCGAAGGTGGCGCCGGCCAACAGGCCGTTCTGATTGACTCCGGTGGTGATGTTCCTGAGCATGGTGCCAGCCTGTTCCGCGGTGAACTCATCTGCCCCGCCGACATGCAAGCGGAGTTCTCCCGCCGCTCCATTGACGATGATATTCTCCGGGGTCCAGCGAGCAGGTTCATTGTTGTAGAGCGACGACATGACTTCCAGGAGTCCCATTTCCACCTTGGTGACTCCCGTGTAGGTATTGCGTCCGGAGAGTTTGACCGGCCCGCACTTGATCCCATGGTCAACGCGCTGCCCGGTCATCGTGAGACCTCCAGGTCCGCTGATTCCCTCTTTCTTGTTATCGAACTCCAGGAATTCGATCGAATTGACGATGGTATTTCCCAGCAGTTTCACGGGTCCGCTCCAGATGCCTCTGCCGCCGGTAAAGACCGAGCCACCGTTGGCGGTGAGTGAATTCATCACCGGGGTTCCGCCGATGCCGACCGCCCCTTGAGTGTCCATCTTTATAGGTCCCGCGCCCAGCCCCTGGCTGGAGAAAGAGACAGTGCCGTCATTGACGATCGTGCCGCCGCCAAAGGTGTTGGTTGCATTGCCGATGATGACCATGTGCGTGCCGTTCTTAATCAAGGCGCCGGTGCCTGAGATGGCCCCCTGCAGGATCACGCGGGTGTCATCGGTTTTGATCCCATCGAAGGTGAGATCCGCATCGAGCCTGATTGGCGCGTTCACCGTGACGATCGCCCGGTTCTGGCTGTTCACGTAAGGCAGGGTGCCATGCGCTTTGCTCTTGGTGAACACCAGGGGACCCTTGGAGGCAAGGGTCAGGAAAGCAGTGCCGAAGTTGAGCTGATTGAGCACGAAATCTCCGTCACTCTCCCGCGTCACCGCGTATTTGCCCGGGGCATAGAAATCAAGGATGGTGTCGGAAGAACCACTGGCGGCAGGCGCGGCGACCGCACCAAGATTTTCTTTCCATTGAGCGGCATCATCGAAGCCTCCGGGATTGCCAGACGTCCAGGTGAATTGCATGGGTACTTCGGTCGGCACCGCCTGCACGATATAGTCCCGGGTGGAGCCATCCTGGGCCGTGACGACATAGGTTTGCGGCGTGCTGAAGTCCCGCACCGTGCCGGATGGCGGCATCGCCTTGGCAAAGCGCCCCAGCTCGAATACCGGAGCGAGAGCCTTCACGTTGGCGGTCGCGGCAACATGGAGGGTGATCTTTGACCCGTTGATGGCGCCAGATACCGAACCCGGCAGGTTCAAGCGATAGAGATCTTTTTCCTTCCATGGCCCGGTCAGTTCGCTGGGAAACGCGTAACCCCGGCTCGGACGCTGCCTGCGGACAAATGGCTTGTCGTCCTTGACCCGCAGCTCCGGCCCGGGATTGGCGAGCTTTTCCTGGGTGGGGGGAAGTTTCGCCGCCTTCTCCGTATCGATATACTCGGCCAGGTCGCGCATGGCGATGACATGGTAATTGTTAGCCTTGCAGTAATCGACCATGTCTTCGAACAGATCCGGATCGGTTCCGACGCCGGCATGTTCCAAATCCGGCGTGCCATGGAAAGTGATCACCGCCACCCGGCCGGCCGTGGCCTGTTGCACCGCACTGATGAAGCCCTCGATGGTCATTCCCACGCCGCCCACGGCAAACGACGGGGCGTCCAACGGGTGGTCCACGGTGGGTCGATAGACACGACCATGGCCGCCGCGTCCGAAAGTATATCCCCAACTGCTCAAGAGCGGATAGAACTTCGTATTCACAACATAGAACGGCCATGCGAGAGTTGTCGGTCTGGGAATCCGGTTGGCGATCGCCTCGTCTTCCAGTGTCCAGATATAGGCCTGGAGACCAGGTTCATCCGTATGCGACAATAGCCCGTGCCCCCGGGTGTGGTTGCCGATCTCGAAGCCATCATCGGCCATGCCTTTGATCTGCCGCCACGTCATGTACCAGTCCTTGCGCTCGCGAAACCCATAGGCGTCCGAAACATAGAAGGTGCCGCCAAAGCCGTTCTTCTTGAGGATTGGTGCGGCGATTGTCGCCCCGCTAAGGCAGCCGTCGTCGAAGGTGAACACCACGGTCTTGTCCGGAATGGGTTTCTTGATGATCCCGGTGGGGTCGTCGGTCGACAGCGGTTCCGCCCGCCCAGTGGCCGAGCCTCCAACCAGCATGGCGCAAATCGCCCCCGTTCGTATTTTATAGATCATGGTGTTACTATCACGTTTTGTTAGATTTTTTTTTGTTAAGCGGTCTCTATCAACTCATTGCGCGATCATCAGTCGCACCGGGCCGGGCAGGCCGGAATCCCCCAACAGGTCCGCGGCTTGCGTCACGTTCGCCTTGAGCAGTCCCATCAATAATGTGGTAAGGATCCGCTCACGTTTCATGGTCATTGCCATTCATCGCCAAGGGCCTGCCAACGGCTACCGGCGGACCTCCTTCGGCGTGGGGGTTGATGGTTGATCTTTCACTGTAGGTTTGTCTGCGGGCTGGTTAGCCGGTTGGCCGGTGCCCGCTTTTTCGATTTTCTCTTTTTGATCTCCTGAGAACAGGAGCGAGATGTCCAACTTAAGTGGTTCGGGGTGTTGCCCACGCGGAAATTGATCGTCTATTTTAAACGTTCCCGTGTGGGGACCTTCCAGCTTGAAATCGCTGTCAACAACCGGTCCAATCACATCGTCAAGGCACACGATCTTTTTGTCGGACACACTGAATACATAGGTAGTGAAATGCCATGGCGAATGTCCCCCTGAGCTTACCGTCGTAAATACGAGAAATCTGGAGTCTGCAGTCCATTTAACCTTCGCAGCAACACGCCCCTCTTCGTCAAAGGCAAAATACCTCTTGCCCAGCGATTTTGGTGGTTTCTTCTCTTGAATTGGGAATATCTCCAGTCGTAAACCATCGAATTCACTTTTATCTGGAATACCGATAGCGGGCATGCGCCGCATGGCACCGGAATAGTTCCCGTCTGGCGATTCAGATTTCCAGACTCCGACTGATTCACGCTCCTCGGGTGCAGCACTAGCCTGAGCAAAGACGAAAAGGGGTGCCAAAAGGGCGAGTGCTACGTATTTCATATTCGAGAAGGTTCACTGTCCTTACTTCGCCGTGATCGGTGTCACAGGAAGCAGATCGAGGATGACGTGGGCATAGAGACGATGACCGAAATCGTTGGGATGGTTGACGTTGTTGCCGCTGATGTCCGAGAAGTTCTTCTTCTTGAGGACTTCGATCCAAGGCGTCGTCACATCCGCCAGCGCCATATTCTCTTTCACCAGTTCGCCCAGGAACTTGGCTTTCCAAACGAAACCCTCGGCACCGGCAAAGAGCGGATTCATCGTCATGGGGGAGACCATCACGATGTCGGCATCGGGATTCTGGGCGATGACATCATCGCGCATTTTGGTCATCTTCTTATCGTAGCCCCCGCCATCGTTCATGCCAAAGGCGAGAAACACCAAATCCGGCTTTTCCGCGGTTACCTTTGGAACCATCTCCACTCCCCAGCCGGCCTCTGTTCCGGCGACTCCGAAATTGACCAGCGTTACGGTCGATCCAAAACGTTTTTGGAGTGTGTTCGCGACCAATTGCGGATACGCCGGCTGATAGGGTTCCGCCAGCGATTCCTTGAAACCGGAGGCATTGAACCCCTGCGTGATGCTGTCACCCAGCGCCACCAGCTTGATCGGCTGTTTGGCGCGGAGCTTGGCCAGCACGCGCGTGAGCCGTTCAGGCTGTGGCTTGTAAGGGTCTTTCCAGAGGTCGGTCTTGTGCCAGTAGCACACCTGCACCTGCAGATCATGGAAAAACCGGCCCTCGGAATGCAGGACGGTGGCAAACATGTTAGGACTACCCTTCGGCGGCATCATCTGCGCGTGCGTCTTGAAAGGAATGCGCGAGTTGGGCGTCAACTCGATGACATTGGTGCCCGGCTTCCAAGTGTAATCCTTGTCCTCCTCATAGTGCATCTTCTGATCCGGATGGTCGATCCGGAATTTCTCGCTGGGAATGAACAGCAACTTGCCGGTGGCCAATTGCTTGCCTTCCTCCAGGATGAAAAGGACCGGCTCATTGTCACTCACCACGGAACGCCACAGCGGCTCGCCAAGAACCATGCCCGGCCCCGCCCTTTCCGCTTTCTCTGAGGCCTCGTCGGCCATCAGCAACGTGCTTCCGCAGAAGATTCCCAAAACTGTGAAAATGAAATGTTTCGTCATATATTGTGTGCTCTATTTGTAAGAGACACAAGGCTGGCAGAAGAGCCGACATCCTTCAACTGCGAATGCAGGTGTAAAACGGGTGACAAACGGGTGACAAGCGGGGCTTTGGCCTGACAGCCTCAGGCAGGCGGCTGAGGCCTGTTCGCCTGATGGAAACGGGCCACCGCTTCCCGCCGGGTGTGGACGTGGAGCTTCTCGTAGATGCGGCGGACCAGCGTATGGACGGTGTGGAAACTGAGGTTCAAGTCGGTGGCGATTTCCTTGTAAACCAAGCCGCGGGCCAACAAGCGGAGCACGTCGAGTTCCCGCTCGCTGAGGCGCTCCATGTCGGTCGACTGAGGAGGGCCGGCGTGAAATTTTTCGACGATGAGCCGGGCGATATTCCGGCTCATCGGGGAGCCACCTGCGGCGACCTCGCGAATGGCCTGCAAGAGTTCCTGATTGGAAGCGCGTTTCAAAAGATACCCGGTTGCGCCCGCTGCCAGGGCGCTGAAAATCCGGTCGGCATCCATATAAACCGTCACCATCACAAACTGCGTGGCAGGGAGCAGCAGTTTCAACTGGCGCACGCATTCGATGCCGTTCTGGCCTGGCAGGTTGATGTCCATCAATACCACGTCGGCGGGGTTTTGGGGCAGGTGTGCCAGCGCGGTTTCGGCGTCTGGATAGGTGCGTCCGAGAGTCATGTCGGCCGCCTGTTCGATCCACTCCGCCAGAATCTGACGGAGTGGGGCATGGTCTTCAACGATGCTGACGAGAGTTTGCATGATATTAGTTTTCCCAAGGTATTTCAAAGACCACCTGCGTTCCGCGCCCTGGCGTGCTGTCCACAGTACATTTTCCACCCACCGATGCCAGGCGGGAACGCATGTTCGACAAGCCGTTGCCGACATTTGTGCCGCTGGCCGTGGCAGGATCGACGTGGAATCCGCTGCCGTCGTCCTCCACCTTCAGGGAGAATCCATCCGCCTGAATTGTTAGGTCAATGCGCACCTGGCGGGCACCCGCATGGCGGACGAGATTGTTCAGCGCTTCCTTGAAGGCCAGAAACAGGTCGTGGCGCACTTGGGCCGAGATCGGGTGGTGAGGCAAGGGGCTCGGAAAATCCACGCGCGATTCCAAGCCGGACGCGTCAAGATATTCCTGGGCGTAGGCATCCAGATACATCGCCAGATGATCGAAACGGTCGTGGCGCGGATTGACCGCCCAAACGATTTCATCCATCGCCTGCGTCATGCCCAGCGCCACCTGATGGATTTTCCCCAGACCTTCGCGGGGCGGCCCGGCCGCACCGCTCGAGTCACTCAACATGACGATCTGTGTCAAGGTTGCCCCGAGATCGTCGTGGATGTCGCGGGCTATGCGCGCGCGCTCGCGCTCCGTGGCCTGCTGCATTTCGATGCGCTCGATCTGGTGGCGGTGGCGCCTTCGCAAGACCAACAGAATCGCGGCAGTCAGCAGACCCGCGGCTGCCAGCGGCCCCGCGATCCGAAACCAAGTGGTTTCCCACCAGTATGGTTCCGCGGTCATCACAAGGGACGCGCCGGTTTCGTTCCACACACCGTCGCTGTTGCAAGCAGCCACCTGGAAACGATAGTGTCCGGGCGGGACATGAGCATAAGTGGCCAAACGGTGGGTGCCCGCCTCGATCCAATTCGTTTCAAGACCGATCAGTCGGTATTTGAATGCGATGCTCTCCGGTTTCGTGAACGTCAAAGCGGTGAAATCAAATTGGATCTGCCGCTGATCGGGCGCAAGGCGCAGGTGGGCACCGTCCTGACACAGTTCGATCGGCGCGGGGGAGTCTGCATTTGTCACGGTCCCGTCCACCCCATAGGCCGCCACCAGTTTGCCATTGACTGTCACGCGCTCGATCACCACCGGCGGTGGCTGCCCATTTTCCTTGATGTTGTCGGCATCCACGACCGCAACCCCGGACTGCATCGCAAAGAGCAATCGGCCATCCGTGCCGCGCTGCGCGCCGGGCCAGGCGTCGGAACTCGCCTGCAATTGCGGCAAACCATCGTTCCGCCCATAGGCCACCGACCAGATCCGTTTGGCCTTCCCGCCCGCAAAGTCGTTCAATTCTTTTTCGCGTACGCTGAAAATACCACGATTGCCCGCCAACCACAGCCGCCCCCGACCATCCGGCAGAATGTTGGAAACGTAGTCATCGTGCAGTCCGTTCTCCACTCGGTAGCGGGTGAAACGCCCCGCCTTCAGTCGTCCCAAACCCTGTCCGCCGTAGCCAATCCACAAAGCCCCGTCCGTCGCGCCTAACAAACAGCGAATGGCCCCCGCCCCGGCAAACGTGTGTGTCGTTTCATCTGTCAGGACACCGGCACGTACCCGCAGCAGCCGCCCGTTGGAGGAAGCCGCCCAGCAGTCGCCGGCGGCATCAAGGGCCAGCGCCACCACCGGTCCGCTGCCGAGCGGCAGGGGAAATGTTTGAAACTTGCCACCGTGCCAGCACTGCAGGACCTGCCGTTGTTCATCGGGAACATTGGGGCCGATCCACACCTCCCCAGACTCCGTCACCAACAAGGCGATTACCTGATTGCCACCCCCACCATCACCGCCCAAGCCGTTCTCCGCGCGCAGACTTTCGGTGACCGCCCCATTTTGCCAGTGGTAGAGACCATTGTATTGCGTGCCGATCCAGACACCTCCACGCGCCTCCGCCGCAACACATTGCGATAGCGGAATGTTCCATCCATCCTTTTGCGACAATGGCGTCCAGCCCTGGCCCGCGTTCCGCAGCACTTCCCCGTTAGGCCACAAAACCGACCACATGAGTCCCGTGCGATCCTGACAAACGGATCCGACGGGAGCAGTCGGAGTGGCCGAGGCGATCGGCAGCAACTCCACCGCGCCCGGCTTCAATTGGCTCAGGCCGCCTCCGCGCGTGCCCACCCATAAATTTCCCTCTCGGTCATCCGCAATGGTGACGATCGTTTGCTGCGACATCACCGCTGTCGCCACCCCTTCGCGATCAAACCGGAACAGCCCCGCCTCCCGCGTTCCCAGCCACACGCAACCGGTCTTGTCTTCGAAGAGCGCCATCACTGTTGCCAGGGGCGTTTCGGATGGCAGGACTCCCAGGTTCACCACCTCGCCACTTTCCGTGTATTTCCAGAGCTGTCGATCCTGGAATCCCCAGATTCCCGCGGATCGGCACCCGGCAATGAAACGGTGGGGCAACTCCCGCAGCGGGAGAAATTTGCCATCCCGAAAAACACCCACCCAATTCCCCCGTGAAAACCACAGTTTTCCTTTTCCATCCACCGTCAAGTGACAAAAGCCGGCTGCGGGCAAGCCGTCCTTCTGGTCGAAAGATCGCAGCTTTCCGTTTTGGATACGAAAGACCTGGCCTCCTTGATAGGACACCCATACCGCGCCTTCGGAATCTTCCATCATGAGCCGAATCCCAAAGTCCGCAGCCGCATGCTCCGCGCCAATAACCGTGGTCATCCGTCCCTGGTCCACGCACACCACGATTCCCTGGTCCATCGCCACCCACAATCGCCCCCGCCTGTCAGCCAACACTCCCTTGCAGCCGCCCGCCCGAACCCCGTTCACCGTCACCGGCCATGGCCGAAACTGCACGCCATCGAAACGCGCCAAGCCCGTCCTTGTGGCCACCCACAGAAAGCCATCGGGCGATTGGCTGATCCCCATCACCGTGTTGTCCGGCAATCCCTCGTCGGACTGCCAATCGCGAATGAACCACGACGGCTTCGCTCCGGCAGATGGGACAAGCGCCGTCAACAGCGTCACAAGACTCGTGAGCCAGAGCCAGAGGTGGAATTTTGTTTTCTTGTAAGGTTGGTGGTCCACTGGATCTTTAGGGCAATCGGGTTGAACATCAACGCGGAAAATTTCCTGTCGTATCAACGTGCGAGATGCGCCAATGAGGAATGACGCCGCAGTGTGTCATTTGGCGGAACTCACAGCCAAGAAATGGGGAGGAATCAAGAGAAGCGCGCGCTGTGGGCATCGGGCAGAGAGGAAGGCAGCTTGCAACGGCCGTGTGGTTGAAGCTGCACAAGCATATGTTGTTTTGATACACTGAAAAAATAAGTGCCGTTTCCGTGCGCTCGGTCAAGATCATTTTTGACAGCCGTATTTTTGTGATTGCGGTGGACAGCACCGGGTGCATGCGAGCGGCAAAGTCCTGCCGTGATCCGGGGTCACATGCCCGCCATGACAGGTCGGGCGTTGGACGCAGCCTTCAAGGTCGGGCTCGGATGAGCAGGTCAACCGGATCCGAAATGAATGCACCATGCCCCAAGTCGAGCCACCAAGCAATGCCGCAACGCCCGAACTTATCCAGTGGACGGAGGTTCCGACCGTGATTTCGTCAGCGCGAGTCGTCCGCCTTCAATCCGGCCAGGATCGCTTCGATTTGTTTGCGGTGAAGCCGGAGGTGGAAACCACTGAGGAAATGCCATGCCGCTGCATCCATCGGTCCGAACCATGGGTGGGCGTAGCGTGGAGTGGCGGGAAACGTGATGGTCTTGGCCACGGTTTCCTCCAAACGACGGCAGGATATCTCGAAGTCCGCGATGATCGATCGATCCACGTCAGTGCCGGGTTTAACCTCCGCCGTGCTGGTGGCGCGTGCGGGGATTTCGCCCGAGCACAGGGCATTGATCACACCCGCAACGGCATCATTGACGATGCGCAGGTGGTCAAGCGTCATGAACACCGACCAATAACGGCTGCTGTCCTCCAGGCCGGGCAGGCGTTTGATCAACACCCGTTCGGCCCCCTGTTTTTCATCACAGCGTCGCACGATTTCCAATACGGCCGTTTTTTCACGGAGGAAATTTTCCGTCGATGACTCGCGGGTCGCCCTGCGCCTGCCGCTGTGAAAAATCAGCCGCGCGACCAGCAGTTCGATGAATGGCAGACCGGCTCCGGGTGCCGCGAGTTTCGGGATGTTGTCTTCTGTAGCTTTCATACTTGCAAAATGAAAGCAAACTTACTTGTTGAATGCAAGTGAAAATCCTGCTAATTTTGCCGCGTGAAAAAAAGTTCGACCTCAGCGAAGGAAGCGCAGAAACGTCGCTCGCCCTGTCCGGTGGCGTGCTGCCTGGACATCATCGGCGATCGCTGGACCTTGTTGGTCGTGCGCGACTTGTTGCTGGGCAGATCGCGATTCAAGGAATTCAGCGCGTCGCCCGAGGGCATACCGACCAACATTCTCAGCAACCGGTTGCTGCGTTTGCGCAAGGCCGGGATCATCGAGATGGTGGCTGCGGCCGATGGCAGCAGGCATCCGGCTTATCAGTTGACCGGGAAGGGTCGAAGCCTGCGCCCCTTGGTCACCGCGATGAAAGAATGGGGACTTGCATGGGAAAAAGGGACCCGGGCGGCCATGAAGGCACGCTGATCGATCTAACGGATTTCCACCGACGAACCGGGGCTGATCAGGCTTGGCAGGCGGATGGCATCCCAGTTCGAAAGGCGGATGCAGCCGGCGGACTGGGCGCGACCGATCGTTTCGGGATCGGAGGTGCCGTGCAGTCCGATTCCCGATTTGCTGAGTCCGCACCAGATCACTCCGACCGGGCAGTTGGGGCCCGGCGGCAGTTGATAGATCTGTGATTTGTCCGGGTTGCGCTTGCCGGTATGCAAGAGCAGCTTGTCATAGCTCCAGGTGGGAAACTCCACCTGGGTGCGCACCTCCCACATTCCATAATGGATGAACTGTGGTTTGCCCGGCGTGATCGGAAAACTGGCGATCAGCGAGCGATTGGCCGCTGGTTTTGCAGGCGCAACTGCGTTTTCATCGGGGTTTTCTTCGATCACCAGAGCCGCCGGCGCCGCTTCGAAAATCCTCAATTGATTGCGTTTGGTGTCCACCACCACATGGCGCTGGGCCTTGAGTTCATCGCGCTTGTGTTGGATTCCCGCGATGGCTTCGATTTCGAACGGCTTGACGTTCGGAACCAGGATTTCGCTGCCCACCTTGAGGCCGTTGATTTTTTTCGCATTGTTGATTTCGAGCAGGAATTCGATGTCGGTATGATAGCGCTCGGCCATCAGTTCCGCCGCGCTGCGATAACCCAGGCGCTTTTCCTTTGATTGCAAGATCCTGTCGTTGGTGAGTCGGGGATTGACCCACTTGCCAAGAATGTCGGGAACCGTGGCGGTGACAACCGGCTCGGGCACGGACCTTTTGGCGGCCGCCATCACCGCGGTCCAATTGTCTAACGAATGCCCGTGCACTTCATTCCACGCCTTCACCGCGTTCTCGGTGAACAGTCCCGGTTTGCCATCGATCACGCCGGGACCGAAGTTGGCCTGGTCGAGGAAAATCTGCAGTCGCACGGCATCCTCCCCCAGGGGTTTGTCTTCCTTGGCGATCTGGCTTTGCAGCGGTTTTTTCAGCGGCACGGATTCGGGGTCGAGCAGTGGTTTGGCCTTTACGACATCCGGTGTCACCTTGACCGATCCCGTACTGCTTTTGGTGGACGGGCTTTGCGCCGTAACGGATTTCGTTAGAAAAGAAACGAGCAGGAGCGGGAAAATGCGTGCAGGGAAAAATTTCATGGCGGGCCGGAGGGCGTCGTGGAGGTGGAGAAGGCCATCAATTTCCCGGCGATGGAATTGGGGACAACAGCCGTGATGAGGATATCATTGTCTTCGTAGGATGTCGAGAGCACTTTCGCATCGCGGTGCAGAAGATTGAGCACATCGCCCCGCGTTTGCGGGATCCGGTAGTTTTCCGTGTGGATGCGGTCGGCGAGCGCCTCGGCGCAGAGGGCGAGCAGGGCGGGAAGGTTTTCGCCGAGCGAGGCGGCGATGAAGATCGCCCCTGGATAGCGGTTTTCCAGCAGCAGGCGCTGGACGGGGTCCTCGAGCAGATCGGACTTGTTGAGAACGGTGATGATTTTCTTGTCGCCGGCTCCGAGTTCCTCGAGCACTTCCAGGGTGGTGTCGTAGAAGCGGTCGATTTCCGGCGAAGAGGCATCGAGCACATGGATCAGGAAATCCGCGAGCACCGCTTCCTCAAGGGTGGCTTTGAAGGCCTCCACCAGCCGGTGCGGAAGGTTGCGGACGAAACCCACGGTGTCGGTGAGCAACAGTGGCTGGCCATCGGGCAGTTCGATGCGCCGCGTGGTGGTGTCGAGCGTGGCAAAGAGCATGTCCTTGGCGAGCACTTCGGAGCCGGAGAGGCGGTTGAGCAGGGTTGACTTGCCGGAGTTGGTGTAACCGACGATGGCCGCGTGCGGTGTGCCGAGTTTTTCGCGTTCCTTGCGCTGGGTTTTCCGCTGGCTGCGCACGTCCTCGAGTTCGCGTTTGAGGCGATCGATGCGTGCATAGGCGAGTCGTCGGTCAACTTCGATTTGTTTCTCGCCCATGCCGCGGTTCGCCCCCGCGCCACCGCCGCCACCGCCGCCTTCGCGGTCGAGGTGACCCCACATGCGGGCCATGCGCGGCAGCGCGTATTGCATGCGGGCGAGGTCCACCTGGATGCGGGCTTCACGGGTGTGGGCTCGTTTGTTGAAAATGTCCAGGATCACCTCTTCGCGGTCGATCACCGCCACGTTGCCGAGTTTTTCCCACGAGCGTTGCTGCGATGGCGCCAGACCGTTGTCGAAAATGATCACGTCGCACTCGAAGGTCTTGGCGAGATTGACAATCTCCTCGGCTTTTCCGGTGCCGCAGAGATATTGTTTGTGCAGCGCGCGACTCCGATAGAGAATGCTGTGGACGATGTTGATGCCCAGCGTGCCGACGAGTTCGTGAAGTTCCTCGAGCAGGGACTCCGCCTCCTGTTCCTCATGGGGATCGAAATAGATGCCGACAAGCATTGCTCGTTCGACCATTTCAGGACGTTCTCTGACTTCAAACATTCGGGGTGCGGGGGTTTATATCATTTTATTTTTCCAATGCCATGCAAAATGTTGTTGTATGGGGGGAAAGTAAGGAGTGAGGAGCGAGCAGCAAATCCGAGTCGATTGGGATGACAGGGCTTGAGACTTTAAGGGCTTCTATAGTATTGATGGCGATTTTTTGACAGAATTTCAGAATTCCACTATTGTTTGTGCTTTCAGTGGCTCCATGTGCTTGAAGGTCGATCGGAATTTTTTCCAGCATGATCGCTGTGGGTTTTCGGGATGGTGGCTGTGTGCGCACGGGAAGCCTCGCCTGTTTTATTGCGGGTTGGCGGATGGTAGGGGAATGGTTTCATCAATGACTTCGTCCATGCGGATGTCGTGAGGTTCATGAGGCAGCGACTCCAGGATGAAATCGGAAAATGTCACTCCGTAGAGGAACGGTCGGGGGCCTTCGAGGGCACCGAGGTAGCGGTCGTAGTACCCCCGACCCCTGCCAAGCCGCTGGCCCGAGAGGGTGAATGCCATGCCGGGGCAGACGAAAAGATCAATTTCCGTGGAAGCGACAATCGGGGCATCGGCGGAGGGCTCGCCGATGCCCCAGGCACCGGGCGGGAGATTGTTAGGATCAGCGGGCAGATGAAAGGACATGGTCGCGCCATCGACGCGAGGGAGGACGAATCGCCGGTCAGGGAACGTCGGGATCAGTCCGCGGAGATCGACTTCGTTTTTCAATGCGGAAAACAGGGCGATGCAGCGGAATTCCGGATGCGCGTCGAAGCGGTTGCGCAGGATGTCCACGATCCGACGCGAGGCGCTGGCGGGATCGATCACTTCGATTTTGCGCAATTTTTTTCGCAAAAGTTCCTTTGTCGGCTCGTTTGGAAGATTTGGCACTTGATAATTTCCGGGCAGGGTTGAAATCTAGCGTTCGTGATGCGCATGTGGCAAGTGGTGATTGGAGCAATTTTTTTCTGCCCGCTGGCGATGGCGGAGGATAAGAAAATTGATTACAAAGCTCCGGTGGTCGGTGCCGGGATTTTCACCGACAAGCTTGGGATGATGGACAAGGAGCGCGAGGAATACGCGATCAACATCGCCAACTACGCCGGCAACAAGGTTGTCGAAGCCAAGGCCTCCGCGGAGTCCCTGGCCCAGGCGCGTCGTCTGCTCGCGCTGTCGCTGCATTTGTCGTCGCGCAACCGCAAGGCGGTGGTGATGAACTATCAGTTGGAAAAAGGCATCATGCCGCAGAAGGTCGAGGGCGACTACAGTTCCGAGGTGCTGGCCCGGCTGCTGTTGACCCGCGGGCAGTTGTTGATCAAACAACCCGCCGAGGAGGATGTGCTGCTGGGCCGCTGTTTCATCGAGGTCGCAGCGGAAATGGATGCTCACAACGACGATGCGGTGTATGCTTCGGAGTTGTTGCGCTTGGACAATAAAAAAATCAACTGGTCGATGATCACCGATTTCAAGGTGCAGAAAGAGGACATTCCGCCGCCGGACGCGGGCAGGAGAGACCAGAAGCCATGAGCATCATCACCAAAAGGGGTGACGATGGGCACACCGATCTGTTGTTTGGCCGCCGTATCGGCAAAACCTCGCCACGCATCGTGGCACTGGGATCGATCGATGAACTCAATGCAGCCCTGGGTCTGGCCCGTGCGGCGGGTTTGCGCGACGAGCTGGTGCCGATCATCGATCAGGTGCAGGAAAAGCTCGTCGCCGCGATGGGGCAGTTGGCCACACTTCCCGAAGATCGAGTTCGTTATTCCTACGCGGCGGTTTCATCCGAGGACATCGAATGGATCGAACAGGTGGCCCGGGAGATGGAGGCGCGCGGGGTGCGTTTCACCGGCTGGGCCCGGCCCGGTGCCGAAGGGGCAATCGCGGCGGCGGCGATGGATTTCGCCCGCGCCGTGGCGCGTCGAGCCGAGCGCGATGCCTGGGAGCTGGATCAAAGTGGCGGCGAAGTCAGCGGAGACGTGCTTCTTTTTCTCAACCGACTTTCCGATCTGCTGTGGATTCTCGCCCGGGTCGAGGAACAGCCCGACGGTGCTTGAGATCCGTCCAACTTCATTTTTTTCCATGGCGAGGGAGTATCAGATCAAGAGAAAAAGTCCGGGCGGCGGCTCGGGGATCGATTATCGCAAGGAGCTGAATCCGGAACAGTACGCGGCAGTCAGTTCCCCCGACGGTCGCGCCCTGGTGATAGCCGGCGCCGGATCGGGAAAGACGCGCACGCTCACCTATCGCGTGGCATGGTTGCTCGATCATGGTGTGGAGGCGCGAAACATTCTCCTGCTGACTTTCACCAACAAAGCGGCGCGGGAAATGATCGGCCGGGTCCGCGACCTCGTTGCCCAGGACACGGCGGATCTGTGGGCCGGCACTTTCCATTCGATCGGCAGTCGAATCCTGCGCCGTCATGCCGAGGACATCGGCCATACCCGGGCCTTCACGATTCTCGACCGCGATGACCAGAAGTCGATGCTGCAATCGATCATCAAGGCCTTCGATTTCGATACGTCAAAAAAACGTTTCCCTAAAGCGGACGTGCTCGCCTCGCTGTTCAGCCTGGTGGTGAACACCGGACAGTCCTTGGAGGATGTGATCGCCGAACGCTACGAGTACTTCGAGGAATGGTTCGAGGAAATCGAAAAGGTCAACGTCGCCTATCACGAGAAAAAACAGCAGACCAACTGCATGGACTTCGATGACCTGCTGGTGAAAACGGTCGCACTGTTGAAGGATCGCGAGGACTTGTTGGCACTCTATCGAAAAAAATTCCGCCACATTTTGGTCGATGAATTCCAGGACACCAACCGCGTGCAGTGCGAGCTGATCGAGTTGCTCGAAGGCGGGGACAACAGTCTGATGGTGGTCGGCGATGATGCGCAGTCGATCTATTCCTGGCGGGGAGCCGACATGAGAAACATCCTCGCGTTTCCCGGCAAGCGGGAGCAATGCCGTGTGTATTCGATCGAAACGAACTATCGCAGCGTGCCCGAAATCCTCGACTTGTCGAACGAGGCGATTCGCGCGAACAAGGAGCGCTTCGACAAAAACCTCCGGGCCGAGCGGGTGGGCGGAGTCATGAAACCGGCCATGGTGGCGGTCGAGGATCCGAACATGCAGGCGGCTTTTGTGGCCCAGCGGATTTTGGAATTGCAGAACGAAGGCATGGAACTGGATGAAATCGCGGTGTTGTATCGCGCCCATTTCCAAAGCCTTGAGATTCAGATGGAGTTGACCCTGCGCGGCATTCCTTTCGTCATCACCAGCGGCCTGCGGTTCTTCGAGCAGGCGCACATCAAGGATGTCAGCGCCTTCATGCGCTTCGTGACCAACCGCCGCGACGAAGTGGCTTTTCTGCGCATGGTGCAGTTGTTGGACGGTGTGGGTCCGGGTTCGGCCGACAAAATGTGGTCGGCCTGGCTCAAGAGCGGCTGGGCGGACAAGGCCGATCCGCCCGCGCGGTTTTCCGATGTTTTCGCGGCCTTCAAGGTTCCCAAAAAAGCCGCGGGCGGCTGGCAGCAGCTGGGATTCATTCTCGATGAAATGTTGCGCGACCAGGCCTTCGCCCGGCCATCCGAAATGATCTTCAGCGTGATGGAGGGCATGTATGACGACTATCTGCAAGCGACATACGACAACTACGAACAGCGCAAAAGTGATGTGGAAAAACTCATGGAGTTCAGTGGTGGCTTCGAGGACATCATGAGTTTTCTTGAACAACTTTCCCTGCTGAGCAACACCGACGGCGAAGCAGCCGGCAAGGAGGAAACCGGCAACGAAGCAAAGGTCACCCTGTCTTCCATTCATCAGTCCAAGGGGCTTGAATGGAAGGTGATTTTCCTCATCTGGCTGGCGGAGGGGCAGTTTCCCAACGGTCGCGTTCTGGAGTCGGACGACGACGGAATGCTCGAAGAGGAGCGCCGCTTGTTCTACGTCGCGATCACCCGCGCCAAGGATCAGTTGTATCTGCTTTACCCGATGATCAACCCGAAATCCTACAGCGGTGAAATCATGCAGCAGCCCTCCCGTTTCCTCGGCGATTTTCCCGCCGCGATGGTTGAGGAATGGCAAGTTGGTTCCACGTGGGATTCCGACGACGCTCCCTTTTAGATTTTTTTGGGAGTTTTCCGCAGAAATGGGAGACAAACCGAGGGATTTGTGGCATTGTTCAGTTGAATGGCGACACCGCTGGCAGAAAAGTGGAAAGATTGGTTTGGCCAAAACGGGGCCAAACTGCTGCTTTTTGCCCGCGGATGGAGCACATCGCGGGAAGGTGCGGAGGACCTGGTGCAGGAAACCATGGTGCGGATGTGGCACTACCAGGCTGATCACGGCGGCGAGCCGCCTGACCTGGCGCTGGCGTTTTCGACGATCCGCTTTTGCGGCCTGAATCAGAAACGCAGCGACTCACGCCGTAAAAAGCGTGAGGAGTCGATCATTTATCTCAACGACTTCGAAGACGTCTGGCTCGACCCCACGCTGGAAGATGATGAAGAGGCCATCATGCTGCGCGAGGCCGTGCAGCGCCTGGCTCCGAAGTTGCGCGATGTGGTGATCATGAAAATCTGGGGCGGACTGACGTTCCAGCAGATCTCCGAAGCTCTCGCCATCCCTGCCAACACCAGCGCGTCGCGCTACCGCTACGCGCTCGAGCAATTGTCCAAAGAACTGCAAACCGTGAAGGAGGCTCGTCATGAAATCGCCTGAGGAAATCGAAAAAGCGTTGCAGCGGCTGATGCCACCTGCCATGAGCGGTCGGGGACATGCGGCTGTGATCGAATCGATCGAGCGTCTGGCAGGCAGCAACGAGTCAGCCGTGGATGTCCGCCCTGTTCAAAGTCATCCGCCTTCCTCAAAAAATGCCCGCTGGATTCGGGCTGCCGCCGCTGCCGTGGTTCTGGGCGCTGGCTTGTCCTTTTTGCGACCCGCCACTCCGCTGTCGTCACCACTGGCCACCGCGCCGATCTCCGCTGCTTCTGGCACGAACGCACCGATTTTCATCGACCGCATGTTGCTCACTGACGCGGTCACGATTGAGGATACCCTCGCGGCGGCGGATGGTTCGATGATGAATCAGGTTGTGCGGAGAATTCAAACGCGCGAGCGGTACCGCGACGCGAAACACGGTTATCTGATTACCGTTTCGGAGTCGCGCGATGAAAACGTGCTGATTCCCAAAACCAGCTTCTGATCGATCATGTTGCCTAGTCTTCCAGTCGGAAAAATGCTTCGTGCGACCCTGCTGTTGCTCGCGATGTCGTGGCCGGCGTTTTCCCAGCCAAGCGCGTCTTCCGCGCTGACCGGAGATGGCCTTGGTGGCACTGTGAAACCCGTGGTGATCGTGCCCGATGCCGGAAAATACGCCTGGCTCGGTTTCGAGGTGAGTCGCGCGGACGATGCGGTGCGCGCCCAGTTGCCGAAGCTGCCGAAGGGCATGGGTTTCGTGATCAGCAAGGTGGAGGCCAGCGGACCCGCGCGCAGCGCCGGTGTGGAGGCAATGGACGTGCTGTGGAAATTCAACGAGCAGTTTTTGATCAACGAAGCACAGCTCGCCGTGTTGCTGCAGTTTCACAAGGCCGGTGATGTTGTCGAACTCACGCTGTTTCGCGGCGGCGAGGAAAAAAAGCTCCCGGTCACCCTTGGCACTCATCCCGGAAACCGGATTGCCGCCGCCGGACCGACGATCGCCAGCATTGCTCATCCCACCGCCGTTCCGCGGCTTGAACCGCAGCGCCCGCTTGATGGCAATTCCCGCATTGCCCGCCTCGAGGATGGCAATGCAGTCGTCGAAATGGAAATGCGCGCCGAGGGCCCCTGGCTGTCGATCACCAATCAGGAGGGTGCCAGTGTTTTCGAGGGATTCATCAATGAGAAGTCGGAGAAAAACATCCCGCAAATCTGGCATGAGCGCGTGGAAGCCTTGCGGCGCACCCTGCAAAACCGCACAGGAAATGGCACGAATCTTCTTCTGCCCAAGGGCAAGCCGGCGGTTCAGGAACCGTGATTGTCGCCCGAGTTCACTGGGAGTTGTTATTGGTGGTGCGCTCTCCTTGTCTCGTATAAGCTTTGGTGCCCGGAAGAGAGCGGATTTTTTCTGTGAGAGATGCCTTGCGTTTTTTTGCGAAACCCCGCAATGTTTCGCACATGCATCCTGACGTGGCAAAATTGGTGGAAGCCGGGCGAATCAACGCGGCCCTCGGGCAACGTTTGTCCCAGGTGGCGCCGGGCTGCTATTTGTTCAGCAAAACCTGGGGTGCCGGCAAGGTGGTGGCCTGGAGCCTGCGCGACAAGACGGTTACTGTTGATTTTATCGGTAAAAGCGGCCAGGAGATGGATCTGCAGTTCGTCATGCAGAGGACCGAGTCCCTCGCGGCGGACGATTTCCGTGCGAGGAAAATCGAACAAATCGAGGAACTGCGGCAACTCGCGAAGTCCGATCCGGTCGAACTGGCCGCACACCTGCTGCAAAGCCACGGCAACAGCATGACGCTCGATGCCTTTGAAAAGGAAATAAACGGTCCGGTGGTTGCCGAGGCGGATTTCAAAAAATGGTGGGACGGCGCGAAGAAAGCGATGTCGGCCAGCAAGCGAGTGGTGGTGCCGATGCGTCGCACCGACATGATCGTCTTGCGCGCCGGAGACATGACCCCGGCCCAGGCGCTGGTTGCCGATTTTGAAGCCGCGCGCGACCTCAAGGTCAAGGCGAAGTCGCTGGAGGCGATTGCCAACGAAGTCCACTTGATTGTTCAGGACGAAGCGTTGTTGCATCGGCTCTACGCGGACGTTGACGCGGAAGTGAAACGCGGCACCCGGATGATGCTGGGAAATGTGCTCGAACTGCTGTTGATCCGCGATCAGATGGCGGCGGCCGCGAAAGTCCCGGTGCCCGAAGAGGCATCGCGCATCGCCGACATCATCAAGTCGGAATTCCCGCGGGTGTCCGAGGCGATTGCTTCGATGAGCGCGGTGAGACAGCGGGAGATTTACGACACCTTCCCGCTTGCCTTTGGTGACGGGTGGGTGGAAAAATTGATGGGCGTTGTCGAGAAAGCCGGTGCCCGCGGGCTCGCCGAGATCGCCAAGATTTTCGAGGCCCGTGGTGAAATCGCCGCGCTGGAGGACTATCTCCGCCGGGCCATCACCCGTCGCTCGCTCGGTCACGACGCCCTGATCTGGGTGTGCCGCGAGCGCGAAGCCAGCGGCGCGAATGTTTTCAGCGCCGATGTCGGCGCGGCGATCCTCAACCAACTCGAATCGGACTTCATCGCCGATGGTCCGCGCAAGTCGCAACGCCTGCAATCGCTGCTGGGCGAAGACAAGGAGCTGCTCGCCGATCTGGTGGGGCTGATGGACATCAACGAGGCGCGAAATTTCGGCCGCCGCTTGATGGAATGCCCGGTGTTCAACGAACTCGACAAAAAATCGCTGATGGCCCGCGTGATCAAGGCGCGTCCCGAAACCGAAACGCTGGTCAGCGGCGAGGAGAAAAACAAGGTGGAGGAATTGATTGTTTCGTGGCCCAGCCTCGAGCGCAAAAAAGCCGAACTCGACGAGCTGGTGCGCGTGCGCATTCCGCAAAACACCAAGGACATCAGCATCGCCCGCTCGTACGGCGACCTGCGCGAGAATTTCGAATACAAGTCGGCCAAGGACATGCAGAAGTTCCTGATGAGCCGCAAGAGTGAATTGCAGCGCGACACCTCGCGAGCACGCGGCACCGATTTCAAGGGCGCGGACATTTCCTCGGTCAACATCGGCACGGTGGTCTCGCTCGTCAACGACGCCGGTAACACCTATGAAATCACCGTGCTCGGGGCCTGGGACAGCGACCCCGATAAACAATGGGTTTCCTATCTATCCGAAGCGGGAGCCGGACTGCTCAACGCCAAGGTCGGCGATGAGGTGAAGCTGCGCGATCACGATACCGGACAGAACAAATCCTGGAAGATCACGAAAATCGCGGCCTATGCGCCTTGATGGCCCGGGCGGATGCTCTCGCCCTGCCATCACCAACTTTTGCCTTGCGTCAAGCATCCAATCCAAGCCGGTGGCGCAGGGTGATCAAGCCAGGGAGATGCTCAAAGGCAGGGATCGCTGTCCCTGGCGATCCGGTGGGGGCAGGATGCTTGACGGGGAACCATCCTTCCTGACTCACTCGCTTTGTTGGCGAACGATAGCGTGGGGTGAAGGTAGATCAGGTAAGGGTGATCCGCGACCGTCCCCCACCGGACCGCTCGGAGATCGCTCCCCGCCTTTTGATTGCGATATTTCATGTCAATCCTTTCCCTAGCTTGATCGCCGTGGCCGGTGGCGTGAAGCATCATGATGATCGATGCCTTCGGAGCGTTTCCGCCCACTCACTCCAGCAGCACGCGTCGGGCGGATCCCTGATTGAAGCGGCGGTTGATTTCCAACAGATCCTTGTAATTGCCGGTGGGGACGATGACCGGTTCGGTGTGGAGGTCGAGTTTGTAATGCAGCATCGTTTTGCCTTTTACTTGAGCGGTGCTCGATTGAAAGCGCACGTTGCCGAAGTTTCCGGGGCCGTTCCAGTCGAGAGACTCCGGTTGGATCACCGGCTTGAGTCCGCCGGGTGCGGTGATGATCCATTCGCAGGTGCTGATGTTTTCGCCTTCGATCAGCAGCGCCCGTTCGCGATGGCTGCTGTTTGCTGACACGAGTTGTTGCGGCACGGCGGGAAGATCGAAATAGAATCCCTTGGAGGTTTTCACGCCGTAATGCTCGACCTTGAGTGAATAGCGCAGGGTTCCGGGGTAATCGAAGTTGGTTTCCAGGTCGCCTTGGGCCACGGCGTTCTGGGCGATGTCGCTGACCAGGGCTTGGAAATGGCGCTTGCGCTCCTCCGGGGTCATTTCACTGTATTTCTCGACGAAGTCGGCGTGTGCCGTGCCGTGGAAATGTTTGCAGAAGCGGATCAACGCGGTGCCCTCGTCATCGAATTCGATTTCAATGCGGGCATCGTCATGGTCTTTCCGATCCGCCGGGGCGGCCCAGGTGAACGCCTGACCGTCGAGAGTCAATCCCGCTTGCTCGTCGAGATAAGTGGCACCGAGCGGGGCATACTGGCTGATCAGGTCGAGCGGCAGCCAGGTGCCGGTTCCGGGCTGCTTGACCCGGCAAACCAGCGAACCGAAATAGCCGTTGCTGGGAATATCAAGATTGCGTTTGCGCAAGGATGCTTCGTTCGTGCCGTTGGCCGCGAGTGCCAGTTCTGATTCGAATCCCGCACTCTTGAGCAGGGTGAAAAGCAGGATCGCCCGGTCGGCGCTGTGGCCGTAGCCGTCCACGAGTGTTGTGTCGGCGGCCGTGAACGCGAGGTCGAGCGGCAGCGAAGTGAAGCCCGGCGCGGTCGGACGGATCTGGCGTGCCACGAAGTCGCGGATGGCGGTGATCTTCCCTGTGGCGGAGGATTTTCCGGCGACGAGTTCCGCGGCTTTTGCGGCAGTGGCGTTTTGCTTCTCGGTGAGCGGGGTGATTTTTTTGCCGACTTGAATGGCGTAGCCGGCCCAGGCACCGGTGCTCATCGCGAAGTCCGGCGCATCCACCCAGGCGGGTGGAGTGGCATTCTCGCGGATCTGCGGTTTGATGTCATTCCAATGAAAACGGATACTGCGGCGTCCGTCTTTTGTTTGATTGCTCAGGTTTTCGTTAGAGGGAAGGTCCGTCACCAGCGTTGGATTGATCGATTCCGGAAAGTCGTAGCTCAACTCGACATGCTTCACGGCATCGTTGCTGGCGACAGCGTAACCGCTGCTGAACATCGGCTGGTCCTTGAGCCGGCGTTTGACCGCGTATTCGACGAGCGCGCCGATCTCGACACCGGGCAGGGAGACGACCAGGGTTTTCGCACCGGGGTAACGCGGTGCGCTGGCCACCCATGCGGCGTCGAAGGTGTTCATCTCCTCGGGTTTGATCTTGCGAACGGTGCCGTCCTTCTGTGTGACCTGCGCGTACTCCAGTTCGACACTTTCCCACGCGGGATTGAAATCGAATTTCAGTTCGCTGTTCGATTTTTTTCCGCCGTAGGTGAGGATTTTCTTTTTCACTTCCTGCCTTGTCGACCAATGGCTCGCATCGGTCATGACCATCGCTTGACGTGAGTCGATTATCTCGACATCGGCCGAGGCGGCGGGCGAAGGGTCGATGGCCGCCTTGCGTGCGAACACCGGTTGCTGGCGGGCGTTGATCTGGAGTTTCGCCATCGCCTGCTTGAGCAGAAGATAATCGGCAGGGGCGATTTCCGGAGACTTGAGCCGCAGGTCCAGCGAGGAAAGCAGCGTACTGTTTTCGACGCGGATCGTTTGGGTGATGCTGAAGTCCTTGTGCTCGGTGTTGTTGTAATCCGGCAGGGAAAGCGGTTTCGTCAGCGAGGGCGGCAGCGCGATTTCGAGATCCTCGTGCACGCCGCAGGTGTATTCGGTGTTGAGAGGATAAACGCGCTTGTCGAGATCGAGTGAGCCGCTGATGATCCTCATCACGAGGCCAAAACTGTAACCAGCAAAGGGGAGATCGAGCTGTGCGGCATCGCCTCCGGTGATGAGGATGTTCGGGACCGACCAGTCCATGGTGATGCGGATCGTCCGGGTGGTGTCCTGCATTTTTTCCGGCAGCAGTTGGAAATGGGTCAGCGTGGCACCGGCGAGACTGGATTTCAATACGCCCTCGAAAAACCGCTGGGCTTCGTCGGGTTTCACCTCGGCGAGCGAGCCCCGGTAGGCCACATCATTGATGCCTTTCAAATCGACCACCGTGGTTCCGATGGCGCTGCCGTCATCCGCGAGTTTCACGGTTGTTTTCGCAGTGGACATGTTGTCCTCCACCGGCGAGACGGGGGAAGTCATCAGCGTTTCGCCCTCCGGAGTGGCGACGATGAAACTTTTGTTGTTGAGGTATTGGGGTAGCAAATCGGCGGCGTTTTCATTGGTGCTGTCCATGAGCATGTAAGAGCCGTTCTTCATGCGGGCCGCGGTGATGGCGTGATTGAACGAAGCACAGGGCACCTCGGGGTCGAGTTTGTCGCCGGCCATCACCAGCACCGGAAATGCGGGAATGCCCGCTTCGTGCAACATCGCCGCGAGCAGGGCCGCTTTATCGCGGCAAACACCGTAGCGGTTGTCGAAGGTGATGTCGACATCGTGGGGTTCGTAGCCCGGTGCGTCGGTTTCGGTGGTGATTCCCATGTAGCGGATTTCCTGGCTGACGAAGGTGAAAATCGCCCGCACTCTTTCCTCCTCGGTTTGTGCCGCCGCGACCAGTGCCGAAGTCTTGGCCTTGATGTCCGGGGTGATTTTTTCCAGGTGCGGTTTGCTCAATTCGTAGTACCAGCGGCTCACTTCCTTCCAGTCGCCCAGCGTGCTGACCAGCAGGCGCTGTCCGACCCGATTGATCGAGGGCATTTCCGGTTCGGCGAAAATCTGCGGCACCTCCCGGGCCGTCCAGCAGTAGTGGACTTTGCCATCCTCGATTTTTTCGGTCGCGGTGACGGTGCCCTTGATTTCGCTCAGCAGCGCTTTGCTCTTCAGTGGCTTGTCTTCAGGGCCGATGTATTCGCAGGTGAGATGAACAATTGGCACGTCGGCTTCGAGAACGCTCCAATCAGCGTAACAGCCCAGCATCCGCGGTTTCGATTCCCATTTCTTGACATAAAAATGAATGACGTCGCCGATTTCCACATCCGGCAGGGCCGCGAGGATGATCTTGTCATTCGGATCGTAGATGTTCATTTCCATCTGAGAGTTGTCGATCTGTTCCTTGCTGATTTTTTTCGGGTCGTGGCTGACAATTTTCCCGTCGGCCTTGATGACCTCGGCACGGATGATTTCACAGCCGCCGTAGAAGACATTGTAGAAAAATTCCTTTTCCAGCGAGGACCGCCGTCCCTCCTCGGTGAGAATCTTGATGTATTCGTCGTCATGGGTGACATACGTGCCATCGGCCTGGTATTCCGTTTTGATGTGTTCGGACACAAGAACGGTTTCGGCATCGGGGTATTTTTCCTGAGTGATCCCGCGGGCCGAGGCGATCACTTTGTCGCGGTCGAGCAATGGCGCGATGACGGCGGCCGATGATTTTTCCGATGTTTTGTCGCTTTCGACCGCCCCAAGGGAATGCGGCGCCGCGAGTGAAATCGAGAGGGACAAGAGGAGGGTGAAATGTTTCATGAAATACGAGGTGAAGCCGTCCGCAAGCGAAGCCCGGAGCTGGTGTTGTTCATTTTTCTGGAGTGGATCACGGCATGATAACTTCGTGCGGTGCGCGGCGGTTCCATTCCAACAGCTCGGCATATTTCACGCCGCTGCCGCCGAACAGATCCAGGGCGCTGCCGACAGTCACGTCAACTTTGCCCGCGCTCAGGGTTTCGACTTTTTTGACGTCGGCGAATTCCGCAACGCCGCCGGCATAGGTGATCGGCATTTTTCCCCACGAACCTAACAAAACAACGAGCGCTTCGTCGATCCCGTTGCACAGGCCCTCGACATCGGCGGCATGAATGAGCAATTCCGCGCAACTGCCGGACAGGCTGTCGAGCGTCGCCGCGGTGATCTCCCACCCGGTGAGCGTCTGCCAGCGGTTCATCGCCACGCGCCAGCCATCGGCGGTGCGACGGCAACTGAGATCGATCACCAGTTTGTCGCGTCCGACTTCCCCGATGAATGCGTCGAGTTGCCAAGGCAGGAAACGACCCTCGGAATCGAACAGCGCCGAAGTGACGATCACATGACTCGCGCCGGCCTCCAGCCACGACGAGGCGTTTTCCGGACTGATGCCGCCGCCGATCTGCAGTCCGCCGGGCCAGGCGCGCAGGGCCGACATCGCCGCCTCGCGATTTCCCGGGCCCAGGCAGATCACGTGTCCGCCCGGCAATGCGTCATCGCGGTATTTCCCGGCATACCAGGCGGCATCGTGTGACGAAACGAAATTCTCCTGTGGGCCGGCGCCATGATCGCGCAGGCTGCCGCCAACAATTTGTTTCACCTTGCCGTTGTGAAGATCAATGCATGGTCGGAATTTAGTCATCGCCAAGGGCGAGCAAACCATTATGCTTGGGCGAGTTCCAGCACCAAATGAAACAAATCATTTTCCCGGCGGTCGGCAGCGTTGCTTTTGGCATGACCCTTGTCCTGTTCTCGTGCAAGGGCAGGGAGGAAAACAGCGGCAAAGCCGAGGCCCCGGCGGCACTGCTGGTCAAGGACGGCATGGTGCGTCTGCCCGGTGGCGAGTTCATCATGGGCACTTCGGGATTGTTCCAAACCGAGTACGGCCCCAAGGAGTTTCCCGAGGAAAAACCGCAGCACAAGGTCAGCGTCAGGGGATTCTGGATCGACCAGACCGAATTGACCAACGAGCAATTCGCGGCGTTTGTGAATGCGACGAAGTATGTGACCTATGCGGAGCGCGATGCCAAAAAAGAGGATTTTCCCGAAGAGTCCCTTGAATCGCTGCCGCCGTTTCCCTTCAAGCAGGGGGCGATCGTTTTTGTCCCCCACTCCGGCACGAAGGGGGATGTCAACGAACCGGGTCAGTACCTGAACTGGTGGAAATGGGATGCCGAGGCGAACTGGCGCATGCCGATGGGGAAAGGCAGCAACATCGACGGCAAGGAGAAATTTCCTGTGGTCTGTGTCACCTACGAGGATGCCAGCGCTTATGCGCAGTGGGCCGGCAAACGTCTGCCCACCGAAGCCGAGTGGGAATACGCCGCCCGCGGCGGGCTCGTGCAAACGATGTATTCCTGGGGCGACAAACCTTCCGAGGACGGCAAGCCGATGTGCAACAACTGGCAGGGAAAATTTCCCAACGAAAACACCGCCGCCGATGGATTTGCGTTTTCGTCGCCCGCGAAAAGTTTCCCGCCTAACGGATTCCAGCTCTACGACATGGGCGGCAACGTGTGGGAGCTTTGTTCCGATCTTTACGATCCCGATTATTTCAAAACCAGCCCGAAGGACAATCCAAAGGGGCCGGATACCTGGGTCAACCGAGAAACCGGCGAACGTTCGCAAGGAACACCGCACCACGTCACCAAGGGCGGGTCGTTCCTCTGCCACGAGTCCTACTGCCTGCGCTATCGGCCGGCGGCGCGGCAGTCACAGGACAGCCAGTCGCCCACCAACCACACCGGGTTCCGCTGTGTGAAGGATCTCTGAGCGGGAATGAAATTCCTCAAATGCCACCCGTTTCCCGTTGCCGCGCGCTTCGATCGCGTGCTCGCCTTTTCCTTCGCCTTTCCCGAGGAAGTGCTGCGACCTTATGTCGACGATGGCTTGCGGATTGATTCATTTCAAGGCCTCGGTTTCATCACCGTGGCACTGGTGTGGACTCGTCAGCTTCGTCCCGCCGGATTTCCGCACTTCATGGGCCGCGATTTTTTTCTCGCGGGTTACCGGGTGTTCACGAGTCTGCGCGATGAATCGGGGAGAAAACTGCGCGGGCTGAAAATCATCGGCAGCGAGACCGACAAGCACGGCATGGTGTTTTGGGGAAACCTCATGACCGAATACAAATACGAACATGTCCGTGTGGAATCGACGACCGCCGACCAAGTCACGCGGTTGTTGACGACGAAGGATGACGGCCGGATTTCGCTCGACATTCGTTATGACGCGGAGACTCCGACGACATCCCTTCCCGATGGATCACCCTTTGCGGACTGGCGGGAAGCGCGTCGTTTTGCGGGCCCGATGCCGTTCACCTTCAGTCCTTGGGGCAACGGGCTTTTCCTGGTCATCCAAGGCACACGTGCCAGCTGGGAGCCACGACCGATCCGGGTGATCGATTGGTGTGTCGGTTTGTTTGACGATCCCGTGTTTGGCGGCATCAAACCAATCCTCGCCAATGCCTTTGCGGTGGAAAACATCGAATACCGCTGGGAGCGTGGAAAAGTCATCGATACCACGAAACATGAGCCCGAAGCGAAGTAACTGGCAGGGCTTGCTGGCGATCATGCGCTTCAACTGGCCGTACTATGCGGTGTCGCTGGTGCTTGTGTTTGTTGCCGTGCTGGTGATGGTGAGAGTCAATTCCCTGCCACTCCGGGTCCTGGCGTTTTTGTTCTTTGCTGCAGCCAGTTATTTTCTCTTTGTTTCATCGGCGGTGTCCCATTGGATTTATGATCGATCCGATTTGTACCGCTGGGCTTGGCTGCGGAAGGCTCTCGGGGACGGTGAAGCCGAGGCGGCGATCTTCTGTCACGCGGGATTCGATGAAGCATCCGTCGCTTTGCAAAACATCTTGCAGGTGAAAAACTGGCTCGTGCTCGATCACTACCAGCCGGCGACGATGACAGAAGCATCGATCCGCCGTGCGCGAAAATTGTTTCCTCCCACCGCGGAAACCGTGGCGTGTTCCCATGATTGCTGGCCTGCGAAAGACGGCAGTTTCGACCTGGTCTTCGGCATTTTGGCGATTCACGAGTTGCGCAGCGAGGGTGAAAGGAGCGCGTGGTTCCGCGAGGCGCGGCGCTGCCTGCGTCCGGGTGGTCGGATCATTCTCGTCGAACACTTGCGCGATTTCGCCAACTTGATCGCCTTTGGGCCCGGCTTTCTCCATTTCCATTCCCGCGCCGGTTGGCGACGCAGCTGGGTCAACGCCGGATGTGAAGTCATGGATGATTTCCACGTGACACCATGGATCAACATCTTCATCCTGCGTTCGGCATGAGTGATCTTCTCACAATTTTGCTGCGCGCCGCCGGGGCCGGATTGCTGCTGCTGGCGATTCTGCACATTCCGATCAGCCGACAATTGAAATGGAAGGAAGAGGGAGCGCGCATGTCGCCCGCCAACACCGCGATTTTTCATGTTCACGCGATATTCATCTGCATCGTGTTGATGATGATGGCGGCCCCTTGCCTGCTGGAGCCGTCGGTCTTTCTCACCTCGACGAGGGCGGGTTTGTGGATGAGTTGGTCCTATGCCGTCTTCTGGTCGATCCGACTCTATTTTCAGTGGTTCGTTTACAAGAAGGAACTGCGACAGGGGAAACGTTTCGAAACCATCCTGCACTGGTGGTTCACTCTTGTGTGGACCAGCCTCAGCAGTCTGTTTGCCGCGTGTGCCTTGTTCCAACAAGGCTGGTGGCGTTAGCCTTGCTTCCACACAGATACGAAGCCTGCAGCTCCGTCGAATGGGGAAGAATTGTCGAGGCAACTTCCCGAGATGTAGTCACGAATCAAAAGCCTGAGGATCCTGCCGCAACAGTTCCAGAGCGCTTGCATCCAGACGACCTTTTTCTCTGACCGATTGTTGTTTCCAGAAAATCAACGACTCCTTGGAAGCATAACGGATTTGATGTCGTCCTAACAAAAATACACCGGCATCCGCAACTGTTTCCGCATATTTTACACCAGAGAGTCGGGTGAAAAGATCGATTTGACACATTTCCGCCTCCTCAATGATGCGGATGGCCCCCTCGGAATCGGAAAAATCCTCGACCGACAATTCCCTTGCGTAGCCATCGCCGAAATCCGCCAACGCAGCGAGCAGTCGTTCCACGTTGCCACGTTCTTCATCGATCAGTAAATCAATGTCGTCGGTGAAACGGGTATAACCCTGCAGGGTGACGGCAATGCCACCGACAACCACAAAACGCACATCCGCCTCAGCGAGTTTTGCCAACAGTTTTTCGAACGAGGGTTCCATCATCTTGAGGAGGCTGCCATTTGCCACCGCGCAGGAGCAGAGCGTTTTTTTGCATCATCGCAAGGCGAAGCAAGGGCGAAATCCGCTGCAGGGATCCACCAACTTTTTTTTTCACCGGCTCATGAAAGTCCTGATTCATCGGATAGGGCAAAATTTATAGCGCATTTGTGCGAACAAGGCAAGCAACTGTCGGGATGTAAACAGCAGGGAATTCACTCACGAGGGTGCGTTGACGACCCGAAGCGCCCAGCGCCAGGTTACGAAAATGAATATGGCGTTGAGGATCACCATGCCCGGCGCGTTGATCAACAGGTCGCGGGCGAAAAGGATCTCCAGGCTGTTCATCGTCACCAGAGCGGCGGTCTGCGTCGCGGCGCAAAGTCGTTTTCTTTTTTCGAGGATCACCCACAACCCGAGCGTCACTTCCAGCGCGCCGATGAACATCGTGGCTGGCTTGGCAATGTCCTCGCCGAGGATTCGCGCGACGATCATTTTGTGTCGCGGCACTCCATCGAGGATCTTGCTGTAAAGGCCGTGAAAAATCCACACGGAGGCGATGCACAGCCCGGAGATTTTGTGAATGTTCATGGGTGTGAGGGTAAATTGATGCGATGTTTTATTGCAAGACGGAATCGTTCACCCACGATGCTCGCAAGGATTTGGCAAAGGCGGAAAACTAGCGCGCCACGCGCTCCCGGTGTCTTACATTTCACCAAAAAATTCTCGACTTCACATCACCCCGTCGTAGTAATCCATTCCAACAGTCACCGATGCACGTATGTTGAATTCGATCCTGCAGGATTCTTATGACCAGCTTCCTTACAACGCGAAAGCCATCCCGCAGGCTCATCCCGGCAGGCTTGCCGCCGTGGCGAGGCTGTTTGGTTTTCATGCTGCGGAGCCCGCTACTTGCCGACTTCTCGACGTAGGGTGCGCCGATGGCGCTCACCTGCACCGGCTTCCGGCAATCGCTGGTCGTCCGGGCTGAGGCCGATCTGCCCGTGCGGGAGGATCGGGCGGCAATGCGGACGCTCTGGTTAACCAGCGACGCGCGCTGGGAAGGTGCCAAGGATCTTCGCGAGGGAGTTCCGCTTGGCTTTGTGAACGGCGCGGGCACCCGCATTCAACTGGCAAATTTTTGGGTCAAGTCAGCCTTGTGCATGCTTGCGGACTCCTTTCCCCAAGCGCTTGGTTTTCAACAACTCGTCGATCAGGTATGCCGCGGCGCCATAGATCAAACGCAGGCCGAACAGGGTGCTGCCGTTCTGCAGGACGCCTTGTTCGAACTTTCCCTTTTAGGTTTTGTGGACATGCGCGCCCACGCCCCGCGTTGCAGCCGAACAGCCGGTGCGCGGCCCGAGGCCAATGCGCTCGCCCGCTGGCAGGCATCCCAGGGAAATACATTGACCAATCAACATCACGTGCCGGTGACGATCGAGGAAAGGTCGGTTCGAATTTTCATCACTCTGTTGGATGGCTCACGCGAACGGGCACATTTGTTAGAATCATGGCGGCAGGCTTGTGCCGGGCACGGGCTGCCGATTCCGACTGCGGCGGACATGGATCTGATACTCGCGCGATTGGCGCGATTCGCTCTGCTCGTTGCGTGAGCTGTGATCCAGTGAGTGAAAGTGAGTGATTCACCGCGTGAACGACGGCGAACGCGGAGGCGGCAACCGAGCGCTTGCGACTTTGTCACTTGCTTCCGGCGCTAGGAGTCAAGCGGGCCTCTTCTTTCCGAAGTGCTTGGATGGTTGTGGAGATTTTTTCAAAGGCGGCCAATAGTAGTCCCGCCATCGCCGGATCTTTGGCCTTTGCCGCGCGTGATCGATAGGTCAGGCGGGCCCGCTCGAAAAAATCGGGACCCGATTCAGTTTCATCCCGCAATAGTTGATGTGTCGACTTTCCGTCTGAGGCCCAATCGACAATCAAATTTACACTGGAGAATTCCCCATTCCCGTCGAGTTCGAAGGAACAATCGAACCCTTGATCTAAAAGTTTTTCCGGGTTTCCGGGGCCGATCATCCACTCAACGGTGTGGGGTTCGTCGTAAGGATTTATGATCGGGCGTGTGACGCAGACCTTGGCGCCATTGATGGGAATCAATGCGATGGGTCGTTTCCGATAGGCATCAATGTCGAAGTGAGCCGGAAACGGAATCTTGAATTGGCAGTCGATTTTTTTCTCGAGTTGTCCCAAGGCTCGCACCGTTAATGGATCTGGGACGAGATCGTCTTGCCCGTTGGCAACTGCTCTCGCGACATTGTCGTCCGCCGGGAGGTCGAGCGGAATCAGAAGAGCGAAGCAGAGCAGCAGAGGTTTCATCAAACATCGAAGCCCCGGGAATTTGATTTTCGGCATGCTGATCATTGTAGGGGAAAACGTGGCGTTTTCAACTGTGCAGATCACGGTTCTGCCCGACAACAAGCACTTGATTGGCAACGGGCTTTGGGTGTTCGTGAGGATCCGGGAATCACGATGTGGCCTCGCAGCGGCCTCACGTGTCGCGTTGACAGGAGTGAAAACCTGTGGGAGAACGGGGCGGACGATTTTGTCCTCATCACCATCACGTGTTTTTATGGAACTCACGCCCACCACTCCTGCGGTTTTGTTTCCTGCGATATCGCTGTTGTTTCTCGCCTACACGAACCGCTTTTTGCATCTTTCGGCACTGGTGCGGAAACTGCATTCCGACTGGCTGATGGGGCGCGATCCCGGGGTTCTGGCCCAGGTGAGGAATCTCAAGGTACGCATTGAATTGATCCGCTGGTGTCAGGCGGTCGGTGTCATCAGCCTGCTGGGCTGCCTCGCTGCGATGCTGTTGCTGCTGTCCCTGCTGCAACTGAGCGCGCTGATTTTGTTTGTGGCGAGTGTCGTGCTGATGGCGGTTTCGCTGATGCTTTCGCTGTGGGAGATTCTCCTCTCCGGCGGCGCCCTCAACATCTATCTGCGGCAGATGGAGGAGTCGCCCGGAGCGAAGCCCCCCCCGACGTCGTGACGCGGTGATCAAGGCAGGGAATGCAAAGGCGGTTGATTCGAATGGCATCCGCAAGAACAGGGAGGGCTCTCCGTGCGTTCCGATGGGGGACGGATTCTTCACGCCATAATGCAGCCAACTTTCACCCCGCGATTTCATTCGCCAGCCACATGGGTTAGTCGGGTAGGACCATCGCGACCTAACATTGCTGCCCCCGCCGGAACTTTCGGAGAAACTTCCCTGCCGTTGACCTTCGGGCACTTATCTCGACCCTGGGTATTCATTTGCTGATCCTTCGCGAAAGCCCGCGCCCGGCAGGATGCCGGCCGCAGCCTGCGGGACGCAGGCGCTCCCCGTGAACAAACATCCGAGCCTTTGAATCATGAACAACCATCGAAATCACCCCGCCCCACCCCTCTGGATCACTGCGGGATGTTGATCAGCCTTTTCCGAAATCATGGCTTGCAAAATGCCCGATCCGATATTTTCCTTTGTCTGTCACTGCGACACGGGCTGTAGCGCAGTCTGGTAGCGCGCTTCGTTCGGGACGAAGAGGCCGTGGGTTCGAATCCCGCCAGCCCGACCATGATTGGGGAAGGAACGCTCGTCATTCCATCAGCATTCCCTCCTTGCCATGCTCCGTTCATGAGGACGCTTGCATTCCGTTTTTAAAAAACCACGGGTAAAAAACGATTGACCGGGCGAACGGAAAAGATACTCTGCATTCCATGAATCAGACGATGGGAAAATTGACACGTTCTGCCCATACGGTTGCTGCGGGTGATGCGTTTCCTTCCCTCGCCACCAAAACTCAAAACCGGGCCGACATGCTCTCCCACCGGATCGAGGAGATTGTGCACAATTCATTTCGTGGAGCGCTGGGAAAATCGGTGGGAGCCAACGACCGCGTCCACCGGGAGCTGACTGTCTCCGACACCTTCGAGGAAAAGATGCCGCGCCTCGTCACCTTAATGCTTGGTGAGTTTGTGGAGTCCGGGAAACTTGAAGCCACCATCCGGCAAAACCTGAAAGGCCTCGGCTATGCACTTTGAATCTAGACAAAAAGAAACCCCGGATCCTGGCACCGTCGCTAAGGACGGGAGAAGGACACCCGGGGTGAACGAGCTAAATCTAGCCGCATTCGCCGTATGGGTCAATCAAATTATTGACGAAAATTTAAGCGGCGGTTTCAGGTTGTTAGCGAATAAAAGTTAGATATGCAGAGGCGGGGATTCATCTAGTCTGGTTTTAGAACAAACTGACTATGAGTGATAAATACCACCGCCTCTGCGCGGTAAACCGTAA
>Ga0114972_10000251_pt1 | contig 39463 bp, 31 predicted proteins | sample M_140807_EF_Meta_FD_87354 | JGI IMG/M metagenome (GOLD analysis project Ga0114972, IMG submission 87354) | Freshwater microbial communities from Lake Montjoie, Canada to study carbon cycling - M_140807_EF_MetaG | ecosystem: Environmental > Aquatic > Freshwater > Lake | place: Lake Montjoie... | reverse complement strand
GTCCCCCGTGGGCCAAAGGCCCTCAACAAGCCAGCCCAGGGCGACGCCCTGGGTCCGGCCAGAAACAAGCATGGAGCCCTGAAAGGGCGGCACAAAAGCGTTGTCACGCCCCTTCAGGGCTGAATTATCTCCAAACTCCAAACCCTGGGCGGTGCCCTAGGCTGGCTTGTGAAGGACCTTCGGCCCAGAAACAATTGAACCTCGATCATAAATGAGGGCATTCGCTTAGCATGTATATTTGAGCTTGCCCAAGAATGGCCTTCCCCTTTTTGGCAGGATCGATACAGTTCTCGACTGAACGAAATAACCGCACGACTAAATATGATTGTCCGCTCAATATGCACCCTACTTGCTCTAGGTTTTGTCGGCGGGGCTGCAGCCGCTCCGGAGAAGAAGACTGTCGATGGAGTCGACTACCTTGTTCTGCGTGCACCGATAACCTCGATAAGAATCATCTGGAAGGATAAAAATGGAACTCCACTTCGCACTTTTCCGGCTGTGGCAGAATACTTGAACGGGGAAAAGTTGCAGGTAGACACGTTGATGAATGGGGGGATTTTTGAACCGGGCGGAGTTCCAAGCGGTCTGCTTATTCAGAATGGCAAAGAATTGAATCCTGTAAACAGGAACAACGGCGAAGGCAACTTTTTTCTCCAACCTAACGGTATCTTTCTCGTGGGCTCTGCAGGTGCTGCGGTGATTCGGACGGACGAATACCCGCCGAAAGACATTACGGTACAGCAAGCTGTTCAGTCTGGCCCGTTACTATTGAGACAGGGCAAGGTTCACCCAGCATTCAATGCGACTTCGACATCCAGGCTACATCGGAATGGGGTCGGCGTGGCGAGGGATGGCAAGGTGGTTTTTGCCATGAGTGATTTCCACTCCCTGAAGTTTCCTAATCTATTCGAGTTCGCCCAACTTTTCCGAACGCTCGGCTGTGACGATGCTCTTTTCCTTGATGGTGATTTGAGCCAGATGCACTCGGGGGCGGATCTGACCAAGGAAAGCAACAACTTCGGATCGATTATCGCAATAACGGCAACAACCAAAGTCGAGCACGGTGCGGATGGCAAGGCACCCGAAGCCCCCAAACCACCTCGCTAACCCATCACCACCACGCGACTGTCATCAAGAAATGGAGACATACACCCAGCATGTTAGTTTGAGCTTGCCCAAGAAATACCTTCCCCTTTTTGGCAGGATCAATATCATCCGCGACTGAACAATCACTGTTCAATCTAGCAATTATGCGCAATTTTTTTGCCGGTCTCATACTTGCATTCAGCTTTCAGTTGGCTGCTTGGACAGTTCTCGAATTGGATGGCTTTAAACAATATGGATCCGAAGTGTGGCCGTATACCTTGCACCCTGTTGGCGGAGGAATTGTTGCTGTGGTCGCGTTTGTGGGTGGCCTAATTGTTGTGGAGAAAAGGCCTTCCATTTCGAGAGCCATGGCGATCGGACTCGCGGTCTTTTCAGGGTATTACTTTTGGCTGCTGCGCCGACCTGCGGATCCATATCTGGATTATGGGTCGGACAATTTTGAACAGATGTTCACCAATCTAATATTGATTGCGGCAGTTCTTGTTGTGGTTTGTACGATTGAATTTATGATCAGGCGAAAAGCTGAATCGAACAGTCGGACCGAACAAGCCCGCACTGACCAACCCGCTACCGCCCCGCAGTTGGAGTCAAAGGAAAATGAGTACCCTAATCCCGTGTCGGAAGCGCACCCCCCGGCAGCGGGTTGAAGAGCACTAACGTTGTCCCGATGAGATAGGGATAGACACTTTGCCACGCACTAACTTACTAGAGATAGGCATAGCACTTTGCTGATGTCCTTGCCACCGTGGAAATCCTCCTCCACCTCAACCTGCCACTCGCCACCAGTGCCCGCGACCGAGCAAATCTCATTGCCCGCCACGGCAAACCATTCCTACCCATCGGTGTCTTGTGGGGGAATTCCTCCGGTTTTACTGCGGCGCCTTCGCTCCTGGAGCCGTCGGGGTTTTGCATGGGGATCAGGGCGTGACGGAATGAGTTCTATTCACGGTCATCATGATTTGAGTTTCTGTTGTTTGACATGTCCAATCGGATAGAAAAGGTAAAAACAGGCTGGAAGCCCGTTTGCCTAGACAGGCGAGGACGCCTGTCTTCCCAAAGTTTGGCATGTCAATATGAGTCGCACCCGAAGAAATAAGCTGAATTCAATTCGACAAAGCCTTGGAGGGCTGTTATCTGTCTCGGCGTATGAAGAAAGTCCTCGTTATCATTGTCGTGGCGGTCCTGGTTCTTGTATTGGGCGGCATCTCGTCCTACAACGGACTCGTCGGGAAACAACAGGGTGTGGATGCCGCGTGGGCTCAGGTTTCCAATCAATATCAGCGTCGCGCCGACCTTGTACCGAATCTCGTCAAGACCGTGCAGGGTTCCGCCGATTTCGAGAAATCCACCTTGGAGAGCGTCACCAACGCCCGCGCCTCCGTCGGGCGCATGACCATCGATGCAAACAAGGCGCCGGAAACCGCGGAGAAGCTTGAGGAGTTTCAGAAGACCCAGGGAGCTTTCGGCGGCGCCTTGCAGCGCTTGCTGGTGGTGGCCGAGCGTTATCCCGATCTCAAGGCGAGCGCCGGATTCCGCGATCTTCAGACCCAGCTCGAAGGCACGGAAAACCGCATCGCCGTCGAGCGCGGACGCTTCAATGATGTCGTGAAGGAATACAACACAGGTATTCGCAAGGTGCCGGCGGTGTTTTTCGCAGGCATGCTCGGCTTTCATCCCAAGCCCTACTTCCAAGCCGAGTCCGGAGCGGAGAAGGCGCCCGATGTGAACTTTGACTTCGGCGGGAAAAGCGGCTCGGGCAAATGACCCACGCGCGTTCATTGCCCGCCCGTTGTCTGGCATGGCTGCTGGCCGGCGCGTGGCTGTTGCTATCAGCCTCCGCAGTGAGCGGTGCCGTGCCACCCAGTCCGAAGCCGCATTATGTTTTCGATGACGCGGGCTGGTTGAGTCCATCGGCATTTCAGTCGCTCGATTCCCGACTCGAGGCCTACGAGCGCGAGACGTCGTCGCAACTCATCGTCGCCATCTTCAAGGCAGTCCCCGTGGATGCGGAAATGGTCGACTATTCCCAGCGGGTCTACGAAGCGTGGAAACCCGGTTCCGCTCGCGAAGACAACGGAGCCATACTTTTCGTATTTGCCGCAGACAGGAAACTGCGCATTCACACTGGATACGGTCTGGAGGGAGTATTGCCGGATGCGCGATGCAAACAGATCATCGAAGAAGTCATCGTTCCGCAGATGAGGGAAGGCCGCCGCGAGGCCGCCATTACCAACGGCGTGGAGGCCATCATCGCCGCGACCAAGGGCGAATACAAGGGCAGCGGACGAACCCGTCTCGATCATCGGGACAATTCAAGCCCCTTGCCGCTGCTGTTCACGCTCCTGTTCATTGCCATCGTGCTCGCTCAGTTTCAGAAGCGAGGGACACCCGACGTGATCATATCGCGAGGAGGATCGCGTCACCGCAACTGGGGCGGCGGTTGGAGCAGTGGTGGGGGCGGGGGCTGGAGCAGTGGTGGAGGCGGCGGCGGCGGCTTTTCTGGCGGTGGCGGCTCATCCGGTGGCGGAGGCGCGAGCGGCAGTTGGTGACATGACCGGCAGGATTCTATCATGAAAGACTTTCTCACACCCGAAGAAGAACAGGCAGTGGTCGATCAAATCCGCTGCGCCGAGGCGCTTACCAGTGGTGAGATCCGCGTCGCAATCACCTCCCGTTGGTATTTCCGCCTGGAGCGCCATGCGTGGAAACTCTTTCATCGGTTGGAAATGGACCGGACCAAAAACCACAACGGAGCACTCATCGTGCTTTTCACACGCCGCCGTCGCTTCGTGGTTCTGGGCGACAGCGGAATAGCCGGGAAAATCGCACCGGGATACTGGCAAGAAATCACCAGGGAGCTTGCAGAACTCCTTCGCGAAAATCGCAAAGTCGAAGCGCTATCTTCCGCCATCCGGACCCTGGGCGACACCATGGCCCGCCACTGGCCTCCAGAGGACGAAAATCCAGACGAATTGTCGAATAAGATCCTCCAAGAATAGGTGCGGCGCGGTGAAGTGCGGATCTCCCTTGTGCCGACCCACTGACCATGAGAACAATGATTTTCACCCCTTCATATTAGATAAAAAAAAGGAACAACTCCCGGAAAATTCCGACACTATCCCATTGCCAAATTCACGAAGAACCTGTCTGCCATTTCCATCTGAATCTTCATGATTGTTCTCTGAGCAAAACCATTACTCGAATATTGCAATGAAAACCATGACCATCATTGGGGTGCTGTTCGTCGCTGTTCTGTCTACAATGCATGCGGAAGACGACCCTTTCGCCAAGACCGCTGAAGAGCCAGCGCGTCCCGATCGGAAGATCCTCAAGCTTCCCAAAGCCGTAACCCACGGTTTGATCGACGCGTCCAAGCACGAGTATACGGTTTCCGGAATATACCCAGGGGCAGCGAACAACAAAGCACTTGATGACGTGGCATCTGTGTATAAGTGTTGTATACCAAACGCACTTGATGTTGTTCTGGATTTCAAGGCTAACAAGGCCATTTTTTCGACTTCACGGGAGTTGTCATACTCGGAATTGGCTTACGCGATCGACGACATGGCGAAGCTGGGAGGCGACATTCCCTTCTGGTTTGAGCTGGAGGCCAGAGACATCGAAATTACAACAGAATATACCCGCAGTCGGTATACGATTCAGGCCACCACCAAGGACGCGCCCTCGGAACTTGCATGGTTTTGGGTGCCGAAAGACCGCGCGTTTACGATTCCGTTGAATGTGGGTGGTCCCGAGCTCGGGAGTCTCTTGATCGTCCCATCGACCGCTTTTTGCATGTGTCATTCGAGATTCAATCTAAGAATTCTCGACCCAGAAGGTAAGCTCATTTGGAAGGATGAAGCTTCAGCGTACGCCGCAGTAAAGATTGCGCTCAGCAACGCGAAAGATTCCGGAATGCACAGGATTTGGATGAATCGTGAGGATCACGGCAAGTCCAAGAAGTTCCTCATAAGCGGGCACTTGGTCAAAGAACAAGAAACCGAAAAAACAAAACCTTCCGCCGGCGAGAAGCCGTCAAAATGAATTCAAGCCTCCATCCCGCCGCAGATGCGCTCAAACGTTCGGCCCCGAAAGGGGTTTCATTCCGCAATCAATTCCCTGCGCCGTAGGTGCGGAATCTAGCAGATATGTCGCCACTGACGGGGCTTGGTCATTTGATGTTCATGTTCTACAAAGATGCCGCACCTACGGCGCTAGACAGATTGAGTCATGAAAACGAGGACATTCACTTCGCATGATAACGCATAAAAAACCCGGGGCGGCAGGATGCCCGTGTGCCCGGACAATGTAGGGTTATACCCCATACTCACGAAAAAAGGGGACTGATACCCTGCATCTCCCATGACGCAAGAGCACCTTCACCTCGCTGTAAATCACCTCCCTTTCCTTGGCAGTGGGATTGCCATCATCCCGATCCTTGTCGGGATCGTGCTGCGCAACAAAGCAACACTGCTCACGGGACTCGCCATTGCCGCACTCTGTGGCTTGATGACTCCGCTTGTCATGTCATCCGGCGAAGCCGCGTTTGAACGATACGAGAAAGGAACGGTTCGGGTTTTTCTGGATTCAAACGTCGAGCAGGCCCTTGTGTCGCACGAAGAGCGTGCCGAGACATGGTCAAAGCTGATGTATCTGAGCGCGCTTGTTTCCACGATCGCTCTTGGTGCCAGCATTTGGCGCTTTTCGATAGGAAGATATGTTTCCATCGCTGCGGCCGCTTGCTGTCTGGTGGCGCTGGGTTCGGGAGTATGGATTGCGGATTCGGGAGGCAGGATTCGCCGGCCGGATTTTCGCCTGCCGGAGACGGGAACAGTCAGCTTGAAAACCAAGGTCGATAATGATTAACATGAAAAGGGGCAAATCCAACGCCGCCTGAACAGCCATGATCCAACAATCCGCTGGCAATACCGCGTGATACAAACTTATTGACAAATTGAAAGTTATAAATTACGAAGTTGCTTATGTTTCACAAAATAGATTATCCTTTTCTCATTGGCGCAGGTGTCAGTTTGGTAGCCAGTGTTGCCCTGTGGTTTCTCACCAGTCATGAGTACGGTCTATTCGTCGGTCTATGGGTGCCCAGCATTCTCAGTTTATGGGTTGGAGTTAGAGTTGTTATTTTATCAGCAGGAATCAAAACCAAAGGGGGAGGCTAAGCCATGGACATTTTAGCAGTAATTTTTGGAATGGGTGTAATGGTTTGCCTAGTCATTGCAAAAGGGATTATCCAAGCAAAAGAATATGCAAAGAACGAATTTTTAAAGCAGTCACCTGCTTCGAAAGAAACAGATGAATCAGAAAATTTTTAGCCTGCGATTGGCTCTGGAGCTAACAAGTCTTCCCTTGAATAGATTCGTGAATAAGGTCGGTTCTCGCACCTAGTAGTTTGTATTATTGTTAGATTATTTTTTCAGTTTAAGCGTTCCAAATTTATTCCTCAAAGTTAAAGTTCTCGTAAAAATTCCAAGGCTAATGACAACCCCCTTTCACCCGCTCCTAGAGCCTCTCATTTTCACGCCTATGCACATGAACCCTAAATGCAAATTCCCAGCAGTGCGATGGAACAGAGATGTGTTCTGAGATTTTATGGAGTGAATGATTTTTTCCTGTGAGGGCGAATCGGTGATTTTCCTCAAGCTAAAATTCCTGAGCAGCGTGCATGCGAATCCGCAAAAATCAAAGGCAGAATCAAAGTTTGCCCAGATTCATCGGCAAAATGGAATCCATGCCGCCCCATAAAAAGCCGATGCCGCGCATTACATTGATTTACGAATCGTCTTACTGGTGCTACGCTCACTGAATGTCAGACAATTCACTAGGACGCAGCTTGTTATGGGAGACAATTCTCCAGAAGGAAACTTACCCCATTTTTCGACTCACCTACCTGAGTCAGCCTGTCAAGCCATTCACGGATGCTGATTTTGATGACATCGAGAGCAAATCGGTAGAAGCCAACAACGCGCGCGATGTGACGGGGTTGCTGATCGTGCAAGGCGAGCGAATTTTGCAGATTCTTGAAGGTCGGGAAGCATCGGTGAGGGAGCTATACGCGAAGATCGAAGCGGATGGCCGACATACGATTACCAAGCTGGTGTGTGCGGTGGAAGACGACGAGCGATTGCTGCTGACCTGGAGTATGGTCGTGCGATCGATGAATGGCATTCCATCTGAAATTTCGCAGCAGTTCGATGAAGTTTACGATTCCTATCAGCGAGGGGATGTGTCCGAGATCAGCCTCGATCACATCGATCTTTTCAAGACCATCTCCCTTCTTGGCCAGTGGCCCATCGATGAATCAACAGCCACCTACTGATCAACCGATCTCACACGCAAAAACACTTATGTGGGAATAGCCAAAGACATCATCGCCCTCATCGTTGCCTCCGTCATTTTGAATGTCTGATTCATTCGCTCTCGGCGGGCAGCGGTATTTCCATCGACGGCGGCTTTCGCAACCAACTCGTCGGCTGCGACATTCACACGCTCGGCAGACTGGGCAGCAGAATATCAGGCGGCGACCGCCCGAGCCTGACCCCTGGTGCCCATCTCGTCGTCAACTGCCGATTCCGCAACTTCAGCCGCATCGACCGCACCTACACCCCGGCGATCCAGTTGGAAGGAGTCGGCAACCGCGTGGCTCACTGCCTGTTTGAAAATTGTCCCAGCAGCGCGATGCGGGTGGAAGGCAACGACCACATCATCGAGTGGAACGAATTCCGCAAGGTGGTGTTGGAGTCCGACGACCAGGGTGCCATCGACATGTGGAACAATCCGACTTACCGCGGCGTGGTTTTCCGCCACAATCTCTTTGCCGACATCGGCGACGGCAGCAACCAGCATGCCGGACAGGGTGGCATCCGCCTCGACGACGTGATCAGCGGCATGACCGTCTATGGCAATGTCTTCCATCGCGCAGGACGCGGTTTTGGCGGGGTGCAGATGAACTGCGGCCGCGACAACGTCATCGACAACAACCTTTTTCTCGACTGTCCCGTGGCCGTCAGCGGCGGTTATGCCAACTGGAACGGATCGTGGCAAAGCGCCCAATCCCCCCAGCCGCCGCCCGAGTTCATCATGAGCGACCTTTACCGCAGCCGCTATCCCGAACTCAACCGCATGTTTCTGCCGCCCTTCGTCAACCACATGTGGCGCAATGCCATCATCCGCTGCGGCAAGGACATCAACTGGTCGCCGGATGTCTATGACCGAACAGCCAACGCCGTCCGTGGCGAGGATCCCGGCTTTGCCTCGGGCAACGACCTCAACCGCCGCACGTCTGCGGAACTCTTTACGGCTCTCGGTCTCCGCCCCATCGCCATCGACGAAATCGGCCTCTATGACGATCCGACACGCAAGGGCTGGAACGAGTCGAACTGAGGCCCGATCCGCAGCAAGCTATCACCCGGATGGCAAAACACCCAGGAACCGCAATGCATCGCGACCGCCAAAACGCCCGCCTTCTTCAATGGTGTGATGGTTGAATATCCTCGACACGACGATGCGACCGCCTAGTGTCAGCGGAGTTGATTCTTCGTATGCGTTTCACCTTCCCGCCCGTCTGGAAAACCGCACTGCTGCTCCTGGCCCTGCTGCTGCCGGGACTGTCTCCCCGACTGCAAGGGGACGATGAAATTGTACCCGTACACATCAAGCCCGCGATCCCCACCAACACCGGGCTGTTGCGGGAACCGCCGCTCGATCTAACAAAATTCACCCGGCAGGATTTTGACGCGCTCAGTTCCTCGGTGGGGGTCGATAAAATCCACAAAAAATGGACTGCCGCGGTGACCCCCCTGCCGCCGCATGCCCGATCCGGCGCGCAGGGGCTGACGGAAGAGGAGGTCAAAACCTACATGAGGCAGGTGCGCGACCTCTTTGACCAGGGCTCAGCCGTGCCGGTTTCCGATGTCGGTCTGATCAGCACGCAGGAAGACATCATCCGCAGGCCGATGCTCAATCACATCGCCGCCTTCGCAAATGACACCGCACGGGTTTACCTGCTCGTGCAAAGAACCTCCACCGACAAAAACTGGGGCTACTTTTCCATCGTGCAGGACCTGACGGTCGATCCACCGCTCGATTATTTCGCTGAAATCAAAGGTGCGAAGGTCAAGTTCGAGGGCACCGGTTGTTACAAATGCCATTCCTCCGGTCCGCTCGCGATTCATCCCGCCCGCGAGGACCTTGTGAACGACGAGGCACTCACGGCAGCCATCAACCATCACATCGCCCACCAGCCGCGCTCGCGCATTTTCTTTCCGCCGGGTGATCGACAGCCCGATTACGGCAAGCCGCTCGAAATGAAAACCTGCACGAAATGTCACGATGAAGATTGCGACCGCGCGCCGCTCTACCGGGTTCACTCCCACCCGATCCGCGTGCTGGTGGACTTCGGCCACATGCCTCCCAAACACCAGCTGACCGCAGAGGAAATCACGGAATTGAAGGCGTGGCTGGAACAGAAACCTTGAGCAGTCCGGAAGTCGCTACACTGGCTGGCACTGGCCGCACGTGGTTGACAAGGTCAAGCGTCGTCTGCTCAACGATGCGGAATTCTAGCGGCTCGCGCAGTCGAAAACCAACAAGCCGCTGCCATTCGGCACCTGTTGTTCCCAGGCGATGGGCTCGTTTTTCGAGCTGCAATACATCTCACCCGGGCTGTTGATCTCGTCGAGCGACTGCGATTTCGGCCAGCAGCCCTTGCGGTGGTTTTTCGATTCGCCCGCCGCACTGCTGCCCTGGGCCCTGGTGGTCGGGATGCTGATGCTTGCGTTCGGCATCGATAAAATCATCCCGCGACCCGCATGGCTCGTGCGTCTCACGGCCCGAACGAAGTTGCGGACGGGAAAATTTTCCGCCCATGGCGCGGCGGGCACGATGGGTCTGTTGACCCCGCTGCTGCCCTGCGGACCGCTGTACATGGTGTTTGGCGTGGCGTTGTTGTCGGCATCCCCGCAAAAAGGCGCGGAGTTCACCCTGGCTTTCGGACTGGGAACAGTCCCGCTGCTGTGGATCGGCGCACAACAATTTTCGCGCTGGCGCATGAAGTTGCAACCTCGCTCACTCCAGCTCCTGCAGCGAGCCCTGATGTTGGTCGCCGCCCTGCTGATCGCCTGGCGCATGCACGGCACGCTGCCTTTCGGCGCGGAAAAGCAGGTTGGTGAAGAGAAGCTGCCAAGTTGTTGCCGTGAGGAAAAGCCGCAGGAGCATCCCCGAAATCCCGGCCAGCTATAGGACAGCGGGCGGAAAATTTATCATTTGCGGTACGGAGGGGAATGCAGTACAGGCTTTGTCGCTCTCACGACTCATGACTTCCCAGATCTGCCAATTTTCCGCGCTGCTTTTCCTGACAATCATCGTCATGTCCCCCGCGATGGCGGTCGAACCTGGAACCACCAAGGGAATCATCGACATCGCCAAAGCGGAGCGCCCTGCGGACGCGGTCATTCTCGTTGGGCCCGACGGCTATAACCTCGTGGCCGAGGGACCGGCACCGACCAAGTGGGTTTTTGCGGATGGGGTTCTCACCGCCTCGCCCGACTGGGACAGCCTGCTCACGAAGGAAAGTTATCAGGATTTCCGCATGCACGTGGAGTTCAACGTCAACGCGGTGAAAGACGTCAAGGATCCCGAAGCCGATGGCAATTCCGGCATTTACATCCAACTGCGCTACGAAGTGCAGATTCACAACTCCTTCGGCATCGCGGCGGCGGACTACAAGCCCAGTTTCTGCGGCAGCATCTACAAACAGAAAAAGCCCGATCTGCTGGTCAGCAAAAAAGCGGGCGAGTGGCAGAGTTACGACATCGCCTTCCGCGCCGCGCGGTTTGAGGGCGACAAGAAAACCGAAAACGCGCGCATCACCGTGTACCAGAACGGTGCCTTGATTCACGACGACTATTCCATCACCGGCAAGACCGGTGTCGGCGAGAAAGAAGGTCCGGATGCGCGTCCGATCAAGTTGCAGGGACACCACAACCCTGTGCGATTCCGCAATGTGTGGATCCAAAAACTGACACTCGATCAGGCAGCGGCGAAACCGGCGGCGAAAGCAGAGGAGAAACCCAAAAAAAAGGGATATACCTATGTGATCCCTTTCGACCAAATCCCGCCCGCGCCAGCGCTGACTCCCGAGCAGGGTCTGAAGACATTCAAACTCCACGAGGATTTCGCCATGAGCGTGGTGGCCAGCGACCCCATGATCCAAAGTCCGCTGGCGATCAGCTTCGACGGCAACGGCCGGATGTGGGTCGTCGAGATGCGCGGCTACATGCTCAATGTCGCGGCCGATGGCGAGAGCGATCCGATCGGCCGCATTTCGATTCTAACGGATGCGGATCACGATGGAGTTTTCGAGGGCTACAAGGTGTTCATGGATGGATTGAATCAACCGCGATCGATTGCATTTTATAAAAACGGCATCCTCTTTGCCGGGCACGAAAAACTTTTTTTTGTCGAAAATGTCAACGACCAGGCCGGCAAGATGACGGTCATCGATGAAAACTACGCGGGCACCGGCAACGTCGAACACCGCAGCAACGGCCTGATGCGCGGCCTGGACAATTGGATCTACAATGCGAAATCGAACGCGCGCTATCGGGAGATCGACGGCAAGTGGGTGAAGCAGAGCACCGATTTCCGCGGGCAATGGGGGATATCCCAAAACAACTACGGACGCCTTTTTTACAATGAAAACTGGTTCGGCATGAGAGCGGATGAGCTGATGCCGAACCTGTTGTCGCGCAATGTGAATTTCCCCAAACCCACCGGCAGCGCGGTCAACATTTCCTATCGGGATAAAATCTTTCCCGCCCGCATCACCCCGGGTGTCAACCGCGGCGGCGAAGGCGACATCGATGATAAAGGCTATCTCACCGCAGTGACGGCGGCCTGCGGCCCGGTGTATTATCGCGGCGATCAATTTCCCCCGCAGTATCGCGACACCGCATTCTTCTGCGAGCCGTCGGCCAATTTCGTGCGCATGCTCAAGGTTACGGAAAAAGACGGTGCATTGACTGGGGAACATCCCTTGGTGGAGCGCGAGTTTCTCGCATCGACGGACGAACGCTTTCGCCCGGTCAACCTGTTCAACGCGCCCGATGGCAGCTTGTTTCTGGTCGATCTCTATCACGGCATCATCCAGCACAAGGCCTACGTAACGCCGTATCTTCGCGAACACATCGCGCACAGGAATCTCGAAAGCAACCCGCGCATGGGCCGGGTCTATCGGATTGTGCACAAGGGAAATCCGTTAGGCGCATCGCCGCAATTGTTGGGAAAAAATGCCGTCGACCTGGTGCCGTTTCTCGGCCACGACAACGGCTGGTGGCGGGACACCGCACAGCAATTGATCATCGACAGCGGCGACCGTGCCGCCGTGCCCGCACTCAATGCGATGGCGGGAAATTCCACAAAGCCTCTTGGCCAGATCCATGCGCTCTGGTCGCTCGAAGGCCTCGGGTCGGTGAATGCCACCGCGATTGCCGCGGCGCTCCGATCCGATGATCCGCACGTTCTGGAAACGGCCATCCGGCTGACCGAGTTGCTCGCTCCGGCGGAAGCGGAAAGCATGTTGACGCGCCTGACGGAATTGGCCGCTCGTCCGGAACTTGTCGTGCGCCGACAGCTCGCGGCCAGCCTGGGAAGTGTTCCCGGCGACAAGGCATTGCTGCTTTTGAAAGAAATCCTGTTGCGCGACTACAACCAACCCTATTTCCGCGAGATCGCGGTGAACGGCTTGCAAGGTCGGGAAAAACGTTTTCAGGAAATCCTCGGCGGCGGGGGAACCGATGCCAAGTTGAATGAATTTTTGGTCGAGTGCCTCCGCATCAAAACCAACGCCGCTGCGTTCAAACTGCCGCAGGACAGGGGCCATCTCGCCTCGTTCCAGCGGGGCGAAGTTTTGTTCACGGCACACTGCATGGCCTGTCACGGCCCCGATGGCAAGGGCATCGAGCAACTCGGCCCGCCGTTGGCTGGTTCCGAGTGGGTGACCCATTCGCCCGAACGCCTTGTCGCCGTGATTCTCCAGGGCATGGCAGGGCCGCTTCAGGTGGCGGGGAAAAGTTACACTCCCGCCGCCGCCATGCCGGGATTCAAACTGAACCCCGAAATTTCCGATGCCCAGCTCGCCGACATCGCAACGTTTGTTCGCTTTGCCTGGGACAACGGCAAAGACGCCGTCAAGGCGCAGGGTGTCGCGGCCATTCGCAAGCAGCTCTGCGATCGCGACACGGCTTTTACCCCACAGGAAGTCGAGAAGTCTTTTCCCGCTGCGAGCCGTTAGTTCGATATCCTTCCTCGGCTCCCCCGCCGCCGGACCTGGTGGATTTCCCTGAAAGATCGATGAAAGTCAGGGCGTAAAATTGGCTCCCAAAACCATGAAAAACCACATCAACGCACTCGTTTGGTTCATCGCATCGATTACCTTGTCGCAGGCGAAACCGTTGAAAGTCTTCATCCTCGCCGGCCAGTCGAACATGGATGGTCAGGCGGAGGTCCGCACCATCGATTTCCTCGGCGAGGACAAGGACCCGGCGCGGGCGGCCCTGCTCAAGACCTTCAAGCCCGATGGCAAAAACTTTGTCACCCGCGACGATGTCTGGGTGGCCAACGGCGGAGTCTATGACAAGTTGCAAACCGGCTTCGGCGGTCGCAAGGACTACGACAAGCTGGGCAGCAAGATCGGCCCGGAATATTCGTTCGGCTATTTCATGGGCGAGGCGCTCGAAGAACAGGTGCTTTTGATCAAGTACGGTCCCGGCGGCCAGAGTTTGTACGTGAATTTCCGTCCCCCCAGCGCCGGTCCGGTCGACGGTGTGAAACCGGAGGATGTCGGCGGCCAGTACCGCGCCTTGGTCGGGATCGTACATGAGACCCTCGACAACATGAAAAAACATTTTCCGTCATACAATGAGAAGGACGGTTATGAAATCGCGGGCTTTGTCTGGTTCCAGGGATACAACGACCTGTTCGATGAAAAGGGACGCAAGGAATACGGTTCCAACCTTGTTCATCTGATCAAGGACCTGCGCACCGAGTTCAAAGCCCCGGACATGAAAGTCGTGGTCGGCGTGATGGGCGTCAACGGCGTCGATGTCGAGAAGGTCAACATCAAGCAGAAGGAGGTCCGCGATGGCCATCGGTTCGTGAACACCGTGCCGGAATTCAAGGGCAACGTGAAGGCGGTCGAGAGCGCGCCGTTGTTGCATCCCGCGATCATTGACATTAAGACAGCGGGATGGGTCAGCAAGCGCGACCTGAAAACCCAGCCGATCACCAAGGAGGAGGAAGCCATGCTGCAACGGGCCACTTCCAACCTCGGATTCCATTATTTCGGCGAGGGACGTTTTTTCATCCTGCTCGGCAAAACATTTGCGGACACGATGCAGGAGCTGATGGGCATTGCAAAAAAATAACATGCATAGATTCGGCGCTTGCACCCTCGGGGGAAAATTGTAAATCCATCCCACTTGAAAAACCAACTTATGAAGATAATGAAAAACACAACAATCAACGCGCTGCTGACGGGCGCGGTTTTATGGTCCCTTCCCGCGATCGTGCGAGCCTGGGAACCGGGTGAAAAGGAAATCGATGCCGCCGTGAAAAGCGCGGACTTCGCCGGTTACCTCAGCGGAGCGACAAACTGGTTGAACGGCAAGTTGCCGGCCAATGCCGATGAGGCTTCGCTGACCTCGTTGCTGAAGGATCCGGTGTTTCACAGTGTGCTCGACCAACGCCAGTTCATTGCCAAAACCACGCCGGAAAAACTGGCGGCTTTTGCCAAGGCCGACCCCGCCAACCAAGCTTTTCTGAGTTGGTTGATGAAAAACACCGAGGCGCTCGACCTCTATCTGATCGCCGTGGTGCCGCTCGGCCTCCCGGCCCGCGAGGACAACAGCTACATGCTGTCCACGGAAGCTCTCGGCATCTGGAACAAAATCATGCTGGCCGACCCGGATGCCAAGCAAGGCATCTACTTGAAACTCGCCATCGCCACCGGCCTCCTGCCGCCCGGATCGGTGAACATCGGTGCCGGGGGCGCGAAAACGCCGTCGGATGTCATCGAACGCTTCAAGCACTACAAAACCGCCCACCAAAACAAGGAGTTGTTTCCCAGCTTCGACCACCTGACCGTGTGGGAATACACCAAGATCGTCAATTCGGGAGCCTCCAACGAGGACCTCGCCTGGGGTCGCAAGATGATCAATACCTGGCGTCCGGATTTGAAAAAAAATGAGCTGGTGGTGAATTCGACCAGCGAAGTCTGGCGCAGGAATTCACCGATCGATTTCGCGGGCACGTTCAAAAATGTTCTCGCCGGTGGCGGCAAGTGCGGTCCGCGTTCCTCGTGGAGTGTGTTCATTTGCCACGCATTCGGCATTCCCGCCATCGGAGTCGGCCAACCGGCTCACGCCTGTGTTGCCTACAAAACGGCATTCCCGATGGCCGAACCACAACCGGGCAGTGCATGGAAGGTCGGCTACGGCCGCGGCTGGCAGGTTTCGAAACTCGAAGGCATGGGCGGCACGGAATTCATCGCCGCCGTGCAGGAACGCGAACACGCTGCGGAGTTTTCCCAGGTGGAACATCTGCGCTGGTTCGCCGCCGCGACTCCCGCCGCGAAGGACAAGATCATGGCAGTGGCCAACAAAATCCGCCAGGACCTGCAAGTGGTGAAAACCGACATCACCGCATCGGCCAAAGCGGACGAAGCGGAGAAAGAACTGGTTCCCGACAAAAACGCAGCGACACAAGCGGTAGCGGCGGCGGGACCGATCAAGGTCGCCGCCAGCTCGACGGTGTTTGAAGCGTCGCAGTTTACCACCATGCTGGCTGCGCGCACGATCGATTGCTTCACCGGCGGCAAGCAGGTGAACTTCGACAAGAGCATCGACAACAGCTTCATCGAATTCAATCTCGATGTCGCGACCGCCGGAAGCTACACGGTGCAAGTCACCGCCGCCACGCCCAATATGGAACAGGTTCTCAACGTCAGCACCGGCAGCAACCCGCCGGTCACCATCAAGGTGGTCAATTCCAACGGCCTGTGGGAGAAAACCGAAGCCGCAGAAGTGAAGCTGGAAAAAGGCGCGCAGACCTTGAAAATCGCCGCTCCTTTCCAACGCGGCATGGCACTGAAATCGATCGAACTCAAGGCGAAGTAATTTCGCAGGTTCTCCTGTCTCCGGCCCTCGCGGTTAATCGCCCGAGGGCCGTTTCATTGTACAAGAGAGGATTCAGCTTATTTGCCGGGTAATTTCAACGGAGGCATCGCTCCGGGTGCTTTGGCCGGCATGGAGGGCGGCAGATTCTGCGAGGACAAAATGAAGGCCCAACGATAGACGGACTTGGCGCTCAACCGGGCGGAGTCCTGGTCGACATCCACGGCGGATTGCTTGTGATTGATCTGCACCTCCTGGAAATTCACCTTCGGAATTTCCGTTTGCGATTTTGCCTGATCCAACTGATCCACGCCACAGGGATAAGCGGAAAAATTCAGGCTTTGCTCATCCGCCGTATCCACGCGAAGGGACCAGCCGCCTGTGATGTTGGTGAGTTCCATCCAGCGGATGCCGCTGCGATTGCTCGATTCCCTGGGTTTGGGATGACGGAAAAACATCTGCGGTGCAAGACCCTGATGAATGGTGGTCCAGGCGCTCGTCTCGCGATCGGGATAGGTTTCACCAGGACCCTTGCCATACCAACGGGCATTCGCCAAGGTCTGCATCGTACGGGTCTGATAGCCGATCACCGGAATGTCGGGCATGGCGGCATCGGGATGAAACTCGGTTTCGATGCTGATTTTACCGAGACTGTTCCATCGATACGTCACGTTCGCGGTGGATTGGCCTGCGGCCAGGGCAAGCGCCACTTTCACAACGATGTTTTTGTTCTCCTTGCCAGCTTGGATTGAAGTCACCTTGGCTTCGCGGCCCGCTTTTTGCCAAACACGTTGCGCTTCGCTGCGGGTCGGGCTGTTGGCACGCCAGAAATTCAGCGCCAGCGGAGCAAGCAGCATCTCCTGGTTTTTCATTTTCCAGGAAACCAGCATGCCGGATTTTTTGTCGATCACCGCAGCCGCCTCCTCCGCCTTGAGTTCGACCTGACTGTCATTTTCAGTAAAGCCCGCATCCTTGACCGGCTCACCCAGTGTGGCCGGAACGAGTTTGCCCCAGGGCAGAGGGATTTCCTCCCAGGCAATCGGCATGCCCGCCGGATGCCATGCGTTCGCTTCGATCAAATCATATCGCACCCGGAAGAAATATTCCGCCTGCGGATCTTTCTTCTCGGTCAGGGCAACATCGACAAGCATTTCCTGCTGCGCTGCCAGAGTCGATACGTTCAAGTCGCCGCTTGCCACGGGCAGACCGTTTTTCATCAGTTTCCAAGATCCCTTGACGTCGTTCAGAGGTCGGAAAAACCGCTTGTTGCGGATCACGACGCTCAACGGACTGCCATTGACATCACGGATCTTTGTCTGGATTTCCTGATTGCGTTTTTTCCATTCTTCAAATACCGGCTTTGCTATGCCAGAGGCGTTCAAGATGCCTTTGGCACCAAAATCGCCATCGGTGATTTGCGGGTCGAGCGCGGCGCCAAAGACCATGAAACTTCTCGTCCTTGGCTTCGCGGCCTCGCCGGTTTGCGGTTTCGGCGCGGAACTGCCATCCGGAAGTTTGATATCGGGCACAGGAGCCTCGGTCTGATCGGAAAGCACTTCGGAGCGCCTGACGGCGATGTCCTTCATCGTCGCGAAAGTTTTCCTGTCGAAGGATTTTCCTAACAAGGGGCGCGTGTCATCGAGCTGACGCACGAAATCAGCCATGCCGTCGTCACCGGCCCAGGCAATGACCGAAGCATGATTGCGGTCGCACAACACCAGATTCTGCAGCCGTTGTTTTTTCAGTTCTGCGGAGTTCTCGGGCAGGTCCACATCGTTGGCTCCTTCGATCACGTGAAATCCCAGGCTGTCACACAATCGGAGAAACGCCTCGTCGGACGGACGATTGTCATTCCAGATCGCGTTGAAGTTCGCCGTTTTCAAGGTCAGCAGTTCCTTCCTGATGTCCTCCTCGGTCAGCGCTTGGCCGCGAGACATGTGAAATTCGTTGCGTTTGACACCCTTGATTTCGATGGTCTTGCCGTTGTGCAGGAACTTGCCATCCACGAATTCGCTGCGATGGAAGCCGACATCAAATCGATGAAGCGCGAGGACCTTTCCTGATGCATCCTGCAAGGTCAATGTGGCACGATAGAGATTCGGTGTTTCCGCGCTCCAAGGCTTCACCTGTGCCAGCGGATCGGATTTCAGTGTCATCGCGGCGGATTGATTCGCGGGGATTTTGATCGTTGCGACAGGGCTGGCAACGCTGCGATTCTGATCGTCCATGAGGTTGATTTTTGCCGTCACTTCCGCATCGGCGGCGCTGCTGTTTTTGACCGATGCCGCGCACTCGAACAATCCGTTCGCAAAATCCGCGGTCAGTCCCGCTTTCATCCGCATGTCTTCCAGGGCGATCATGTCGTACGACAGCAGATACACATCTCGATAGATGCCCGATACCTGGAACGATTCGCGAGCCGGGTCGGAGACATGTCCGGAAAACTGATAGACTTCCACCGCGAGCAGGTTTTTTCCCTCCTGCAACAGAGCGGAAATGTCAAACTCCGCCGTGCTGCAGGCATCCTCGGCGAAACCGGCTTTTTTGCCATTGACCCAAACCGAGCAGGCAGAATCCACGCCACCGAAATGGAGCATCGTTTTCCGCGATTTCCAGGAATCGGGCAGGGTGAATTCATGGCGGTAGCGGCCGATGGATTTCACCGTGCGGCTTGCCGCTTTCGGCGAGAGCGCCGCCAGTCCGCCGAAATCCTGCAACTGCCAGTTGGAAGGCACCGGGATTTCTTTCCATTCCTTGTCGTCGAAACTGTTGGCGGCAAAATCCGCTGTTTTTACCGCAGGATCGGCCGAATAAGAGAATTTCCAATTGCCGCTGAGCTTCTGACACCAGCTTGACTCCCACGGGTTTGCATTCTGAGCCTCGTCGAGCGAGGCATAGGGAATCGAAAGGACGCGTGGTGGAAGTTTTTGCACCTCTGCCGTGGCGGGGGAAAACTCCTGCGCGAACAGCGGTGCGAGAGCAAGAATGGTGAAAAAAAGGTAATGTTTCATCGTCTGGTTGGGCACGGGGAATTGAGCATGAATCGGGAGCAATGGCAATGATTGTTTGATCAAGGTGCCGCAAACTGAAGCTCCCTTCTGGTTGGCGGATGCCTTGCAGTCCGGGGCCTCATTGTTTCTTCACGATGGTTTTTCCTTACCCCACGCGAATGGTTTGCGAATATGACCGCGGGGCGAATGTGGGGCGAGTTGACCGCGGGGCGAATGTGGGGCGAGTTTCTGCGTGAGCCGACCGCGTCCAACCGGAGTCCTTGAAGGGTGCTTACCACCAGCATTCTTCTGTTCAATCGTCCTGGACGAACCGCGCAGAAAAATGCAAGCGAAAGCTTGACCATCCGCTGGTCCCGCGCTTCCCTTGCGCCGTGTTTCGACAAGTCCTCAGTTCCAAACTTCACCGCGCCATGATCACCGCAGCGGATGTGGAGTATGAAGGGAGCATTGAAATCCCCACCGATCTGATGGAAGTCGTCGGCTTGTGGGCGGGAGAAAAAGTACTTGTCGCGTCGATCAGCACCGGCAATCGACTGGAAACCTATGTGCAGCCGGGGCCTCCGGGCACGGGAAACATCATCATCAACGGCGGTGCCGCGCACCTCATCAAAAAAGGCGAGCGCGTCGCGATCATGGCCTTCGGTCTGACCGACAAACCGATCACGGCCCGCAAGGTGGTGCTCGATGATAAAAACCACGTCATCCGCGGCGGTCGCTGACCGGTACCCGCGCTCCTCAAAAATCCAGATAGATTTCCGTGCGGCGGTTGGCGCGCCGGCCTTCGGGGTCGTCCGCTCCCGTGGCGGTCACATTCGGGCGTCGCGGTTCGCTCAAGCCCTTGGCGGCGGTGATGATCTGCAGCGGATCGACGCCCGACTTGATCAGATACGCTTTCACCGCATTGGCCCGCTGAGCGGAGAGAGTCTGATTGTATTCCTTCGAGCCCAACGCGTCGGTATGACCGGACAAATGGATTTTTTTATTCGTATCGGTTTTCAAAATAAGTGCGACGATGGCCAGTTGCCGTTCGGTCCGCAGGGACAGCTGGTTGGCATCGAAATCAAAGTACAACACCAACGTATCGCCGCCGGAGGGATTTTTGATCAGCGGGCTGTAGTAGACATCGCCGCCGGCGACGCGTTTGGCGTAGTCGGACAACAATTGATCGAGGTTCAATTCATCGATGATCCAGTTTGGATTGCCGGGCGGTTTTTTCAGGGTGATCGCAAACTGCGCGGCCTGGGAGCCATCGGAGGCCTCGACGTTGGCAAGGAACGATGCAATGTTGTCCTTTTGTATCATGGCCCGCAGGGGTTTTTCCTCACGCATGCGGTAGTTGCCCTCCTCAAAAAGAATGCACAGCCCGGCGAGGGTGGCATCGGAAACTTTTTCCGTGTTCACAAACTCCTTGGCGAGCGTGAAATTCTGATTCAGCGAAGCCAGCAAAAAGGCGTCGGATATGCCCAAGGTATCGACAATCAAAGCCCTTGGTATCGATTGTCCCGCCGTGGGAGGCAGGGTGATTTTCTCCACCTGCCAGACTTTTTCATTTTTCAATAAGTCAAAATAGATGCGGTCCCGGCCTTCCTCGCGGTCGGCGAGTTCCAGCGCGTAGCGGGCGCGACGGTTGATTTCCAACTCACCGACTTCGCGCACCGGATTGGGAACGCGCAGCTTGAACTGGCCCTCGTTGCCGAGTTTTTTCAATACGTCGAGGTTTTGATCGGTCAGCGCCTCTTTGCCGATCAGTTTCTCCACCTTGTCGAAGTCGCGGTTGGCGAGCGCGTTGCCGATGGAGGTCAGCAAGTCGACGGGATTATCGGCGCCCGGCTGCACCGGCGCCACCTTGGTATCCTTGAGGATTTGCTCGGCCTCCTCGCGCGGAGTCATTTTCTTTTCCACCGCAACGGCCGCCGCAACCGTTTTGGCTACAGGGGGATTCGCTGCTTTTTCCTGGTCTGCGTTTTTCCGTTTGAAGAACTCCAACGTGACCAGCGTGGCGCTCATGCCAAGGAGAACCAGCGACAGAAAAAAAATCAAGGGGGCCTTCGACCTCGGTTGCTGGGCACTCCAGGTGTGGGCAGGCGAGTGATCGCTGATCGCGGAAAAATCATCCATCGCAGTGAAGCCTGTTATTTCTTCGAAATGAAAGCCACCCAATCGTCCAGGTTGCGCGCAGCAGACTGATACTCGCCCATTTGACCGACAACTTCCGTTTGGTTGTTTTTCTTGGCGGTCTCGGCAATTTCATTGACCTTGGCGATGAAAAAATCGCGGACCTTGCCGCTGCGCTGGAGGAAATCGGCATCGATGCCCTTTTGTTTGTTGTAGGAGTAGTTCTGGATCTTGGCGATGCCCTCGTGGATGGGCCGCACAACAATGCTAAATTCCTTCCATTTGCCATCTTCCAGTTTGATTGGTTTGCGGCGGTTCCTGCGCCCCTCCTCGGTCATGATTTCAGTGATGTCCTCGGCAGAGGGCACACGTCCGTTGCCGGTCAAGGCCTTGACTTTTTCGGCGATGTCCGGCCACTTGTCCCTCTCCAGTCCCTTCAGTCCGCGCAACCAAACTTCAAGGTCCCAAACAAACGCGCGGGTATTGGCGGCGATTTTGTCGTCGCGCTCCTTGACCGCCGCGACCACCAGTTCGCGCGCCTTGGCGATCAGGGGCTGGACATCCGCCGCGACTTCCTGACGCGATGCGGGTTCGGTGCTTTCGCCCTGCTTGGAAGGTTCGGCCACGACATCGTCCCACTCCAGCAGCACGCCGTCGGCGATCGCTCCTTTGTCCACATTCTGCCAGCCTTTTTGGGGAAGATAAACCAGAGCGGTGGCCTCCTGCTCAGCGGAGGGCGCACCGGCCGCCCATTGGGTGAAACCCCAAGGTTCCTTGGTGTTCCAATGCCACGAATTGCCGGATTTCTCCGCACCAAGCCAAATGCCGCGGGGACAATCGAATTCGGACATGTAGCGCAACAACCAGCCCCCCTTGTCCTCATTGCTGATCGTGGCCACATGGGCTCCGGCCAACTCCGCCAGGTTCACGGCCTCGGCCTGGATCATCGACCGCAGCACCGGCAAAAAATGGGTGTTTTCCAGCGAACGCGTGCCGGGAGGATACACCGGCGATTTCGTGGCGAGCGATTGTCGCGTCCGGTGCAACATCGCCGCCAGGGAAAAGGGACTTGTCCCATTGCGGTGCCAAGCCAGCACAAAGGCATTTTTCTTGTTTCCTTCCGAGGCCCGCAGAGTGCCAAGCGGCGACAGCGTGGCGTAGGCGCCAATGCCGCTCGGTGTTTGGGTCCATGTGCTGCCGTCCAGCATCACCCACTGATCCCTGCCACCGCGACCGACACCGAGCCAGATCGTTTCATTGTGATTCAACAGCGACTTCAGGAACGCGATGCTTTCGTCGTCCTTCGGCTGGGCGATGTGGGCGCCGTGGTTTTCAGCAAAAACAAGCGCGGCATTCCAGGTCATCGGTTCCGCAACAAGCAGAAAATCCATTTCGCCGCGGCGCTCAGCTCCGACGGGCATCTGGTCGCGTTTGCCATTTTTCAGGTCATCGCGCAAGCGGGCCAGCGAATCCATTGTCGACTCGCCAGGGCGCAGGCTGGCAGTTTCAGGCTTCGGCGGCGCGGATTGCTGCCCGCCCGCGGGATTCGGCTGCCCTTGATCGCCCTGCGGAGTTTTCACTTCGACGCTCACGGGCTTCTCGAGCTGGCTGGTTTTTTTTGCCGCGTAGAATTTCAATACCTGATAGGCGCCGACAAGCAGCACCGCCAATGCCGCCACGACAATCAAATTGCGCTGATGGGAGCGTTTTGACGAGGCCAGGGAAACCGTCGACGCTCCCGCACCGCGCGCCGGATCCTGGGTGTCGATGACCATCGCCGGACCCCGCGCTGGGAAAGCTGCCGTGGTAGGTCCGACCGGAGGGGCGTTTTTGGCCATCACGGGAGAAGCCGGTCGCGGCATTGCGGTTCGCGCCGGCATGGTCCGGGGGCTTTTCAAGGACGCACCAGCCCGCGCATAAGGGGATTTCAGCGCTTCGCCGATGGCCGTGGCCATCGAGTGGGCGTCGGGATAGCGCATCAGCGGGTTCGGATGGGTGGCCCGTTGGATGATCTTGTCAAACTCTCTGCTGCAATTCACCAAGTCGGAAGCCGCGTGCCCCGGTTGCGGCAACTGGCCGGTCAACAATTCGTGCAAAATCACCCCCACCGCGAAAATGTCCGAACGGCGGTCCGCTTTGTCCGGATTGGCAACGACTTCCGGCGCACTGTATCCCGGCGTACCCATGACCAGGCCGTCGTGCTTGACTCCCACCGACTGCGCCAATCCGAAGTCGCCGATTTTGGGAACGATTTTCGGGGTCAGCAGGATGTTCGCCGGCTTGATGTCGCGATGAATGATGCCGCTGTCATGGGCATGGCTCAAGCCGTCGCAAATCGCCATGACAATCCGGCCCGCCTCCACGGGGTCGATCTGCTTGTTCCAGGAGGAATGATAGAGCGACTTGCCGGGCACATACTCCATCGCGATGAAGAGCATGCCGTTGATTTCACCGAAATCGTAAATGGCGATGAGGTTCGGATGATTCAGTTTCGCCATCGCCCGGGCCTCGGTCTTGAACGAAGCGCTGAATTCCGGGTCGGCCGTGAGTTCCATCGGCAGGATTTTCACCGCGACCTCGCGGTCGAGCGAGACCTGTTTGGCGAGATAAACCGCCCCCATTCCACCCTGCGCGATAAAATCGACAAAGTCATAGGCCGGCAGGAGCTGGTTGAGCAACTCGATCGGCGGCGGGGTGAAGGAAGTCATTTCCACAGTATGCTTCTGGTTGGGGACAGCGTAGCAAGATTCTTTCCAAAATGCGACGAAAAACAGACGCGCAAACGAAAAAACTTGGCTTGTATCGAATTCGCAGTGGCGCTGCGGGACCCTCACTGCTAGCGTCCGGCGTGCCTGCTGCCGCGCCCCTGACATTCAATGTAACCGCCGCTGTTCTGGGGGTGACGCTGGGGTTTGCCGTGGCCTTGTTGATCATCAGCGCGATTCGTAAAAAACTCCATGCGGCGGCGGTCGATGAACAATCGCCAGCGGACCAGCCTCCGCCGCTTCCCGCTCCCGAGAAGGTCGCCACCTGGTGGTGCCGACCGTTCGACTGGGTGGGTCTCGCTCTGATCACCGGAATTTTCAGCCTGTTCGGATTTTCCCAGGCCTTCGCCGAAAAGGAAGAGATGCTCGAAAAAGTCACCCCGTTTCAGATCATCGCCAACATCATCATCTCCGCTTTTCTGGTCGGCATGGTGGTCAGCCTGGTCGCCTGGCGGGTCAGGCCGGTGCAGTGGCTGGGCTTGCGCTGGAAACAATGGTACCGGGCTCTGTTCATCGGTCCTTCCGCGGTGATCCTGATGTGGCTGATGCTCGGCTTGCTGAACTGGTGCGGATACATCGCCTGGCTGGAAAGCCTCATCGGCGAATCGAGCGTGCAGGATGCGGTGAAAATGTTGCGCGAGAGCGGCGACACACTGATTGTGGGACTGATGGCGTTTTCCGCGGTGCTGGTGGCCCCCGTGGCCGAGGAAATCATTTTCCGGGGCTACCTGTATCCGGTGGCGAAGAAATTCAGCAACGTGCGCATCGGCATGCTGTTTTCCGCGCTGGTTTTTGCCGTCGGTCACGGCAATGCCCCGTTGTTGCTGCCGCTGTTTTTGTTAGGCCTGATCCTCGCGGCGGCATACGAGTGGACCGGATCGCTGTGGGCGTCGATCAGCGTGCATCTTTGTTTCAACGCGGCAACCGTGGGGATCCAGTTGGCGGTGCGAGCGGGTTGGCTGACCATCCCCGAGCAAATGCAATGAAAACGATCGGGCACATCGGTGAGGACGCGCTGATTTCCCGCCTGCTTGAACTGGTTCCCACCACCCATCCCGCCCTGCACACCGGGCCCGGCGACGACTGTGCGGTGGCCGAAGCCTCGCGCCACGAATGGCAACTTCTCAAAACCGATGCGATTGTCGAAAACGTGCATTTCACCGCGGAGGCATCGATGCGCCGCGTCGGTTGGAAAGCCATCGCCCGCGTGATCAGCGACATCGCCGCGATGGGTGGAAGGCCCCAGTGGTTCCTGGTCACCATCGGCATGCCAAAAGACTGCGAATTGGAAAAAATCGAGCAACTCTATCTGGGCATGGCGGACTGCCTGAACAAATACGGCGGTGTCATCTGCGGCGGCGAAAGCACCCGGGTCAGCGCGGGAGCCGGGCTGGTCATTTCCATCGCCGCCACCGGCATGGTGAAAAAACGCCGGTTGCTGCTGCGTTCGACCGCGCAACGAGGCGACGAAATTTACGTTACCGGTCGCCTCGGCGGCTCGTTGGGCGGACGACATCTCGACATCGCTCCGCGCCTGAGCGAAGCCCAATGGCTCGCTGCCGGTCGCTTCGCCACAGCCATGATGGATCTTTCCGACGGCCTCGCCAAGGACCTGCCGCGCCTAGCCGGCGCCTCGGCGCTCGGTTTCCGCATTGATCCCGCCCGCCTGCCCTGTCACGACAACTGCGGCAGCGAACAGGCACTGGGGGATGGCGAGGATTACGAACTGCTGTTCACGGTGAATCCCCGCAAAAAACAACGCCTTGCCGAGCAGTGGCCGCAGCATTTTCCCGATGTCCCGCTCACCTGCATCGGCACCATGGTCGCTGCCGGAGAAGGCATGGTGCTGTCGGGCGGATGGGATCATTTTCGTTAGAAAAACGGCGGGCGACCCGCAAGGGTGCGCGGGGACATGTTTTGCCGAAGCACTGCGTTTACGAAATTTCCGGTACGGCATCCTTGCCAAAGTTCCGCCAATCAGGGAAGCTGCTTCCGACATGAGCCGTTACCTGTCATCACATTCATGTTTTTTCTCGGTATAGATATTGGCATTACCGGCACCCGCGTTGTCGCACTGGATCTTGAAGGTGCCCGGGTGATCGCGGAGGCCGTTTCGCCGCACCGCTGGATCGAAGGACTGCCGGACGGGCATCGTGAACAGGACCCCGTGATGTGGATCGAAGCCGTGGACCGCGCGCTGCGCTCGTGCCTCGAAACCCTGGGCAGCTCTCGTGGCAAAATCGCCGCCATGGGAGTCAGCGGCAGCATGCAGGGTGTCGTTTTCCTCGATCGCGACAATCACGTGGTCCGGCCCACGAAAATGACGGGCGATCATTCGGCCCGATGCCAGACTGAGGAGATATCCCGCGCGTTTGGCGGTGCTCCGGGCATGATCGAACTCGTCGGCAACCCGCTGAGCGCGGACAGCGCCGCCGCCCAATGTCTGTGGTTGAAACAACACGAACCCCATCATTTCCAGCGGGCCGCTGCGGTGATGCCGATCAAGGATTTCATCAACTACTGGCTCACTGGTGAAGTGGCCACCGAGCCGGGCATCGCATCGGGCACTGGCATGCTGGACGTGAGGAACCGCCGCTGGTCGCCCGATGTCTGTTCGCTGATCGATTCACGCTTGATCGAAATGTTGCCCGAGGTGGCATCGTCGATCGAACCGCGCGGATGGCTGCGCAAAAAACTCGCCAATTCCTGGGGGCTGGGTCCGCAGGTCCTCATCTCGCAAGGAAGCGGAGCGCGGATGCTTTCCTGCCTTGCGGCGGGATGCGTGGCCAGTGGCCGCGTGTCGCTGGAACTCGGTGTCACCAGCGTACTGTCCGGCATCGCCAGCGCACCCTGCATCGATTTGCGCGGCGAAGTTTCCGCCCTGTGCGACGCCACCGGCCAATGGCTGGCGACAGTCGTGACTGCCAACGCCGCCGCCGCGCCGGAAATGATCCGCCGGCACTACGGTTGGACATCGGAGCAAATGGAACAATTGGTCGCAGCCGGCCGTCCGGGGGCCGAGGGACTGCTTTTTCTCCCGTATGTGACTGGCGAAAAAACCCCCAACCTGCCGGAAGCCAGGGGCATCGTTCACGGCATCACGCTCGACAATTTCACGACCGCGAACATCGCCCGCGCCACGGCGGAGGGTGTCTCGCTGGGACTGGGTTACGGCCTCGGCCGCATGCGCGAACTGGGGTTCGACCCGAGCGAAATCCAGGTCACCGGCACGGGAGCGCACAGCCGCATCACCCGCCAGTTGCTCGCCGATGTGTTCGGCGTTCCCGTGGTCGGACTGTCGAGCCCCCAAGGCGCCGCCTTCGGAGCCGCCATTCACGCCGCGTTGGTGTTTTTCCGCCACAACGGGGAAACGCTGCAATTCGAGGAAATGGCCCGGTTTCTCGTGGTCGTCGATGAAGGCTCCCGCTGCGCGCCCGATGCCTCGCTGCATTCGCTCTACGAAGATCTGATTTCCCGTCAACAATATCTCGTCGATACCCTTCATCCCGCGGGATTCCTGTAAATGGCCAGCACAACTGTCATCGAAAAAAAAACCGCAGTCAAAGGCGGGAAAAAGGAAAAAATCATCGGCACGCTCGCAGGATGGTTGATTCAATTGTTGGGTTTTACGCTGCGGGTGAAATTCGCCATCCCCACCCATTTTGATCGACTCGATGGCCCGGTGATCCTGGTCTTCTGGCACGCGCAGATCGTGCCCGCCACCATCGCCTGGCTGCGCAAGTGCCCGCGCTCCACATCCCTTTGCGCCCTTACCAGCGCCAGCAAGGACGGTGCGATCATTGAACATGCGATGGCAACTTACGATGTGCGCTCGGTCAGGGGATCGTCGTCGCGACGCGGCACGGCGGCGTTGATCGAACTGAAAAAAATCATCGCTGCCGGAATGGATGTCTGCATCACGCCCGATGGCCCGCGCGGTCCGGCGCAGGTGTTGCAACCAGGTCTGCTCAAGTTGTCGCAACTCACCGGCGCCCCGGTTTTGCCTTTGCGGATCCAATGCTCGCGCTCGTGGCGTTTGAACACGTGGGACCGTTTTGAAATCCCCAGGCCATTCGCCACTCTTCACCTTTGCATCGACGAACCGGTAATCGTGCCGCGCAAGATGAGCGACGCGGCAATGGAGGATCTGCGCCTCGACATCGAAAAAAGACTTTCCGAAGTCACCCCCATCCCCTAAATCATCGCCATGAAGATCATTGACGGCAAAGCCGTGGCCGCGGAAGTTTTGTTAGAGTGCCGCGAGGAAGTGCTCGCCCTCGTCGCACAGGGCATCCGGCCGGGACTCGCCGTGGTCCTGGTCGGCGAAGATCCCGCCTCGCAGGTCTATGTCGGTTCCAAAGCGAAAACCTGTGGGGAACTTGGCATTCATTCGGAAAAAATCGTGCTGCCCGCCACCACAAGCCAGGAGGAACTGATGGCGGTGGTGCGGAAACTCAACAACGATCCCGCGATCCACGGCATCCTGGTGCAGAGCCCTCCGCCCCGTCACATCGACGAATCGGCAGTCGTTAGGGAAATCGATCCACGCAAGGACGTGGATGGCTTTCATCCGCAAAACGTCGCCAAACTCGCGCTGGAAGATCCGAGTGGCTTCGTCCCCTGCACTCCCGCCGGTGCCATGCGCCTGCTCGCCGCCGCCGGGATCGACACCAACGGCGCCGAAGCGGTGGTGCTCGGCCGCAGCATGATCGTCGGCAAACCGATGGCCTTGTTGCTGATGGCCAAAAACGCCAATGCCACGGTGACCGTCGCCCACTCGCGCTCGCGCGACCTCCCCGCGATCTGCCGTCGCGCCGACATTCTCATCGCCGCGGTGGGCCGCCCGGAAATGGTTCGGGCCGACTGGGTCAAGGACGGTTGCGTGGTCATCGATGTCGGCATCAACCGGATCGCCGATGCCAACAAAAAATCCGGTTTCCGCCTCACCGGAGATGTTGCCTATGACGAAGTCGCGCCGAAATGCGCGGCGATCACTCCCGTTCCCGGCGGAGTCGGACCGATGACCATCGCCATGCTGATGAAAAACACCCTGCAGGCCGCCCGGCAGAGTCGTTAGACCATGAATGTCGATTGCGATGGAGAGCCCCGCGCATGGGTTGGGCATTCGTAACAGAATTTTTCTTGCAAGATCAGCGGGGTTTTGCTCGTTTGGTGCATTGTTGAAACAGAGCATGACTCTTGTTCATCGATAAAAACCCCAACCAAAAACCATAAAAAATCCTATGAAACCTCGTCGTTTTGTCTTGAATCGTGCCTTGATCCCATTTGCCTCGGCTGTCGCCGCGATGCTTACCGTCCATTCCGCCAGCGCCGCCAACGCCACCTGGAATGGAACCACCGATGCCCTCTGGAAGGATCCGACCGTCACCTACACCAACTGGAGCAATGCCGTGGGAGCGGAACCCGGCACCGGCAACACCGCCACCTTCAACAATGCCGGCGGTGCGGACGACGTGATCAATCTCGGCACCGGCATCACCATTCAGCAAATCACTTACGACACCGCCGGCACCGCGGCCTACACGATCGGCAGCGGAGGCGTCGGCGCCCAGACACTGTCGTTCAATGCCGGTGGCATCACTGTGAACAGCAACGTGGCAGCCGACCAGTTGATCCACGCCAACATTGTTCTCGGCACCGCCAACGGCAATCAAAGCTACGCCTTCACCAACAACAGTGCCACCAACAGTCTGACCTGTGCAGGAGGCATCTCCAGCACGACGACCGGTATCAAGACTCTCACCGTCGGCGGCGCGGGCAATACCGCCTTCAGCGGTGCCTTGACCAATGGCACGGGAACGCTGGCACTGGCCAAAACCGGCGCGGGCCTGCTGACACTCTCGAACACGGGCAACTCGTTCACCGGGGGGACGACAGTGGGCACCAGCTCGGCAGACGGCGGCATCGTCCGCACTCTGGCCAGCGATGTGCTGCCTGCAGGAAACCTTGTTCTTGTCTGCGGAACCATCGACCTCAATGGCAACAGCGACACCGTGGGCACCGGCAGCGGCACCGCGATCTATTTTGGTGCGACCAACGGACCGCTTTCGCTGGGTCGAACTTCCACCCTGTCCACGGGAGCAGGCACACTGACCTTGGCAGGCAATGTCGTCGCCGACAGCAACGCGAAGCAACAGATGGTCATTACCGGAAAACTGGATCTCGGAGCCGCCAGCCGCGACATCCAGAACCACACCTACACATCGGGCGTGGGGTCGGCCGCCGAGCGGGTGCAGATTCGCATCGAGGCCGATATCTCCGGCACGGGCGTCGGTGTGAACCTGATTCGCGGCAATGATGGCAGCGCGACCGTCGGCGCGCGCTTTTCAGGCAACAACACCTATACGGGCACAACCGCCCTCAAGAATGCCGCGCTGGAAGCCGACCACGCCAACGCTCTTGGCAACGGAGGAAACATTACGTTCTCCGATGGCGGCGGGGCGATACTCAAATATACTGCCAACAGCGCGGGTACCGACTGGTCGACTCGTTTCAAAAGCAGCATCGGCCAACCGATCCGCCTCGATACCAACGGCCAGACGATCACCCTGGCGGGGATCATTGACAGCACCAACACCCAGGGCGTGAACAAAATCGGCACCGGCACCCTGGTGCTCTCCGGACCTAACACTTTTACGGGCAACACCAGCGTCAACGCGGGAACGTTGAAAACCACAGCCAGCAATGTCATACCCAATGCATCCTCGGTGGTGGTCGGCGGCAACGCGGCGGGCGTCACCCCAACCTTCGACCTCAATGGCAACAGCGATACCATCAACGGCCTTGTTTTCGGCGGATCGACAGCCACCAGCGGCGCGGCAATCACAACCGGTGCGGGCATTCTGACACTTGGCGGCAATGTCAGCAACGATGTCACCAACAATCCTCTCGGCGCCACATTCAGCGGCAATCTGGAGTTGGGTGCCGCGACCCGCACATTCACCATCAACGACAGCAGTTCCGCAGCCGATGACTTGGCCATTTCCGCCGCCATCACCGGCGGCGTGGGTGTCGGCCTGACAAAAAGCGGCACCGGAAAACTCGTGCTCTCGGGAACCTGTTCTTATCCCGGCGCCACTCTCTCCAACGGCGGACTTCTTCAATTCAACAGCCTTGCATCGATGGCAGGAGCCGGCCGCAACATCACCGCCACCTCGCCCGGAGCGGTCGGGATCGGCTACGTGCCGGGCACGACAATCCAGGCCGACTTGCTGAGTCGAATCGTCACCAGTTCGACGGGCGCGGTGGCGCTGACCGCCAACACCGGCGAAAGCATCGATTTCAGCAGCGGCGGACCCGGCAACAACTTCACCGGGCTGTCGCTCGGTGCCTCCGGCAATGTCACTTATTCCGGCACGCTCACACCGAACGGAACCACCTATCGACTCGGCAGCACCGGTGGCACCCTGACGATGGCCAATGCGATTGCCGGGGCTGGCAAATCACTGGTCATCAATGGCAATGTGATCCTTTCAACCACCAGCGATTTCAGCAGCACCACGATCAACAGCGGCACGCTGCAATTGAACATGGGCGCCATGACCAACGTGACCAACAACGGGGCGCTGGTGTTCGACTTCAGCGGCAGCCAAAATTACACCGGCACGATCAGCGGCACGGGTAGTCTGACGAAAAACGGCAGCGGCACCCTGACGCTGACCGTTCCGCAGACTTACAGCGGCACAACGGCCATCAATGCCGGCACTTTGATTCTCGCCGCGGGCGACCACACGCTCAATGCCAACAAAACCATCGCATTGACCGGCGGCAGCACCTTGAATCTGGGCAGCAATGACCAGTATGTCGGACAACTGACCAGCACCAGCGCCAGCGACATCATCACCGGCAACGGCGCGCGCCTGACCACCAATCCCACCGGTTCAGCGACGATCGCTGGATCGATCCGGGGGTCGGTCGATCTGGTCAAAGTCGGCGCTCAGACCCTGACCATGACCGCCGACAGCACGACGACGGGAACGGTTTCCGTTTTAGGTGGCGGCCTGACACTCAAGGACAACGGTGTGTTTTCCGCCAGCACGGGCTTCACGGTGAACGGCGCCACATTGACTCTCGACAACACCGGCACGACAAACATCAGTGGCCGTATCAGTTCCGCCAACCTCGCCCTCAACGGCGGCACGGTCAACTATCTGGGCAGGGCGAACACCGCATCCACCGAAACACTGGGCGCGGTGACACTGGAGTCCGGTGTATCGATTGTCAGCGCCACGCCGGGCAGCGGGACGGCCAGTGCCGTGTTGACCATGACCAGCCTGACCCGCAACAACGGGACGGCATTGAATGTCAATCCAGGCAATGCCTCCAATCTCGGAACCACGACAAATCCCTACGGCAACGTCAAGGTCGGCACTTTCAACGGTGCCAATCTCGCCGCGGTGAACGGCGTGATCCCGGGTGTGTTCAGCGTCCAACAGGATGCCTGGTATCTGGCGGGATATGACAACACCAAAGGATTCGGCATTCTGGGAACCGTAGGTTTTCCGGCCAACTACACGGGAACCTACGCGGCGGCTCTCGCCACCAGCAATCTCAGTGGTGTGGCGGCGGTCGTCAATGCAAGCAACACCATCAATTCCTTCAATCAGGGCGCGATGAGCTTTACCAACGGAACCGCAACGGGTGGTGCCGATCTTTTGACCATCGCCAGCGGCATGACGATCACGGGCACTCAAGTCTGGGGCAGCGCGACGCAACGCGGTCGCATCACCTCGGGGACCCAGGAACTGTTCATCGGACACCGCGATGGCAACGCCACCCCGGACCCCATCGTGCACTCGGTGATTGTCGATAAAAACGGCGGCACGGCCGTGAGTGCGTCCGACAAGGTAAGCCTGGTCGTTTACTCCAAACACGGAGACCGCGGTCCGTACTTGTGGCTCACCGCCCCCAATTTGTACAGCGGCGGCACATTCGTCACGGGTGGCAATGCGCTGGGAGGGATTTTGATCAATGCAACCACCGCGACCGATGTGGTGATTCCTGCTGGCGGCCTGACCATCAACAACCAGGGGGTCGTGGACATGATTCAAGGCAAGATCGATCCGGGCAACATTGTGACCATCAATGGCAACGGCCAGCTCAATCTATCGGGAACCAACACCCTGGCGGGATTGGTCTTCAACAGCAACGGCGGAACCACCGCACCGTCGGTGACACCCTACATCACCCAGTCGGGCCCACCTTCTAACAACTTTACCACCAAGGGGGCGAAAACCGGCACGCTGGTCATCACCGGCAACATCAGTTCGACACCCACCAACGCGGCGGTCACGCCGCTGATCGATTCCGGCACGCTGGATCTCAACGGCACTACGGCGCACGACATCTCCGTCGCCGCCCTGCCCGAGGGGAATTTCATCAACACCCTCACTCCGCTCAACGGCCTGCAAATCAGCTCGATCATCGCCAATGGCGGCTTCACCAAAAAAGGCGCGGGCGTGCTGAACCTGACCAGCGGCAGCAGCACCTATGCTGGTGCGTTGACCATCGAAGAAGGCGTGCTCAATGTGCCGACGGTGAACAATGCCAGTGCCAATGGCGTGTTGGGCAACAGCGCCAGCGCGGTGACCCTCGGTGCCAGCGGCAAAACCGGCACTCTCGAACTGAACACCGGCAGTCCGACCAGCAGCAAACCATTCACTCTGGCCAGCGGAGGCAGTGGTGCGTTTCAGGTGGATTTGGCCGCATCGAACCTCACTCTCAGCGGTTTGATCAATGGCAGCGGTTCGTTGATCAAAACCGGACTCGGCACCCTGACCTTGACGAATGCGTCGAACAGCTACAGCGGCAACACCACCGTGCTGACCGGCACCTTGAGTGTGAATGCCGATTACCTTGCCGATGCTTCGACGGTGACCATCGGTGGCAGCGCGGGTGCGGCGGCGGTTCTCAAACTTGCCCATGCCAATACCGATACTGTCGATAAATTGTTCATCGATGGCGTGCAGATGCCCGCAGGCACCTATGGCTCCTCGGCTTCGACGGCGGCCAATCAGGACAACAACACCTTTGATGTCTCCGGTGCCGGCGTGCTGAATGTGCTCAGCGGACCCGGTGCCACACCCTACGACACCTGGGCCTTGAGCAAAGGCCTGACAGCAGCCAACAACTCGTTAGGCAGCGACCCTGACAAGGATGGCGTGCTCAATCTCGCCGAGTTCGCGTTCAACGGCGACCCGCTCAGCGGCGCGGACAAAGGGCTCGTCTTCATGCTTTTGGAAGACAGCGATGCCGCCGGGGATCCTTCCGCCGCTGATGAATTGATTCTCACCGTCGCCGTTCGAAAAACCGCGGTCTTCACCGCCGGTGCGCCCGCCACTTCGGCGCTGATCGACGGCATCACCTACCGCATCGAGGGCGGAACCGCACTCGATGCCTTCACCGGCACGGTGAAACTGGTGCCCACCGTTCTGCTGCCAAGTGGCGCGCCGGACCTGAGCGGCAGCAACTATGAATATCGTAGTTTCAGCTTGGGTGGCTCCGATGCCCTGCCCGGCAAAGGATTCTTCCGTGCTGTGGCGATCAAACCCTGATCGCGACAGCGCGGGCTCTGTGATGCCATTCTCACAGGCGCAACACGGCGGCCTTCTGCAACAGGCGGATCGAGAAATGAATCTCAGCTCCAACAGGGCTCAGACCGTCTGATATTGCAGTTCACCCAAATCCAGATGAGGCGTCCGCTGAGAGAGGTGAAGAATCTCGACACCGACCACCTGATTGTGCTCATTGAAGTCGAGCACAACGCCAGGCGAGACTTCTTCGGATTCAATGATCCTGGAGTCATCCAGCCGCAAATAAAGCGCGTCAGATTCCTTATCAATGTGCAGTTTCATAGTTTTCCTTTCATCGTTCGGTCAAAGAATACACTCACAACCCGGTTTGGTGCAACGGTCGTATTCACGGCGACTCGCAAAACCCGTCCTCCCTGCTCCGGGATTCGCTGGAAAAGTCTTTCCACCATGGGATCTCCCGGGTCTGGAAGCACGCATTCGGGGTCGGCCAAGGTTCGCTCCACCCATTCGACCTGAATTCCCCGTTCCTCCATAACTTTCCGCGCATGTTTGGTCAGTTCATGATTCATGATGTGCCCTCCTGTATCAAGCCGGTGGCGGTCATGGTGAAGTTGGCAAAAATGGTCGTGTCCTTCAGACCGTTGCGAATCACGATTTCTGACAATGCGTCGCTGCTTGTCCGCTGGGTCATTTCGCTTCTGCGGCACCCTTGTCCTTCTCCTTGTCGGGAAGGATTGGAGTGTCGTAGCCGCTCAGATCGGAAGGCTTGACGTTGCGGGCACAACCGCCGAAGGAAAATGTCCGCGGTTTGTACGGGCCGACAAAATCAATCGGCATGTTGGCGGTGATTTTCGACTCCAGGCCCATCGCCCAGAAGGTGCCGTTGATGATCATGCGGCGGTAGTTCACATCCAGAATGTCTTCGGACGCACCCTGGGTGCTGTGAAACACCCGGCCTTTTTTTCCAGAGGTGGAGGTATATTCGCGCGTCCACGTACAGGGCATCGGCGGCTTTTTGGCATCCAGCTCCGCTTTGGGATCCATCGAAACCATCGGCTGGCTGTTGGCGATCACTGTGAAATCCGCGGCTGCTTTGCCAACGTAGGCCCCGGCTTGGCAAAGGGCATGGTCACCGACGCCGCGCAGGATGGGATTTTCCTTCTGCGCGGGCACCAGTTGAATCTGCGTGGCCTGACTGTGGTTGTCACCATAGTGCCCAACCCAGGTGTTGCCGAGAATCTGATGGCCGAAACCATTTTCATAACCCGCCACCTTCGAATCGAAACTGTATTTCGCCAATGGCTTGTTGGCGGGGATGTTGAAGGCGTGGGACGAAGTCCGAAGTCCAACCACCGGACCGCCGCGCTCGATATAATCGATGATCGGTTTCATCTGCTCTTCGGAAGGATCGAGGAAGCGTGCGAAGATGAAAAACAAATCGGCATCCTTCAATGCCTCCAGACCGGGAATGTTCGAGGAGCCGGCTTCGATGTTGCCGTCCTTGTCGAGCCCGAAAACCACGGTGCATTTGAATCCATAGTTTTTCGAAAGAATACGTGCGATCGCCGGACAGGTTTCCTCGCCACGATATTCATGATCAGAGGCCAGGAACACCACATGTTTGCCTTCGCCAATGCCTTTGCCGCCGCTATAGGTCAGCTGGGCGGAAAGAAGGGAAGGAACGAAGAAGGTAATCAACGATATCGTGCGCAAAATTCTCATAACATCTCGATGCTGACAAATGCCCTGCATTATGCAACTGCAAATATGCCCCATAGCACTCACGGCGATCATGCCTTGCAGATTCTCAAAAACAGGAAAATTTTTCCTCGGGGAGCGCCTGCGTCTCGCAGGCTGCGGACGGCATCCTGCCGGGCGCGGGTTTTCGCGAAAGAGGATTCGATGGATCAGCAAAAGTTGCCTTTCAGGGCACGGAAATTTCTCCGAAAGTTCCGGTGGGGGCAGGATTGTTTGGTCATGAGGGTTCTTCATGAATCACCGGCATTGTTCGCGATGAAAACGTGGGGTGAAGGTTGGTTGCGATAAGGCGTGAAGCGACCGCCCTCCACCGGAACGCTCGGAGATCGTTCCCTGTCTTGGAATGCCTTTCAGGGCAGGGAAGTTTCTCCGAAAGTTCCGGTGGGGGCAGGATTGTTTGATCAAGATGGTTCTTCCTGGCTCACCAACGTTATACGCGATGAAAACGTGGGGTGAAGGTTGGATGCGATAAGGCGTGAAGTGGCCGTCCCCCACCGGAACGCTCGGAGATCGTTCCCTGCCTTGGAATTCCCTGCGGACGTTGGCCCGGGGTGAAGGTTGGTTGCGTTAAGGCGTGAAGCGACCGCACCCCACCGGAACGCTCGGAGATCGTTCCCTGCCCTAAACGCATCGAGGCCGGACTTTCGTCCGACCTCGAAGGTAGAGAAACCAATCTCAATCAATAAGTCTTAGTTACGGCGGCGACGCAGCAGAGCAAGCGCACCAATCGCACCCAGCAGGGAACTGCTGGTTTCTGGGACAGGAGTCAGTGACTGTAAGCTATAAAAGGGTGCGGGAGTGGCTGGTGCAGCAGTTCCAGGAGTTGGATCTCCAGAAAATGTATTCCAACCGCCTTTATAAATCGTACCAAGTGTAAATCCAACCGTCGTGTTACGAATGTTGCCAGACAAGGCTGATGGATCAGCAGCAACAAAATTCCCAGTTGATACCCCAGAAAATCCAATCACCGCAACTTGAGTCGAAAGTGCAAAAGTAGCCGCATTGCCAAAAAGCAAAAATGGTGTCTTACCGCCAGTTGTCGCGCTAGCTGTGTAGTTTGCAGTCACAGAAAACACCCCCTGGATGGTGTTAGGAGCAACTGTTGCGTTAGGTCCAACGGTGCTGGTGCCAAGAGAAACAAAGTTCTGAAGCAGACCTGCGGTTGTAGTAGCTGATGATAGGTATGATAGATCAGCGGCAGTGTAGTAACCAATTTCAACGCTGCCATTAAAGAAAGCGCCGCTGGCATCAACGATTGATTGTGTTGTCGATCCGCCAGATGCATTGGCAAGTGCGTAAGTCGCAGCATTGACGCTTGCTACGGACATTAAGATGACTCCTAAGCATGTTATTTTTTTCATATGATATAGTCTTATATTGTTAGTGTGTATTGTTAATGAGATTAGAGAGTAGAGTAATAATTAGCAGGTGTTAAGTTTACTGTGTATGGCGTGCCGCCACGTCTTTGAATAATAATACCAGAAGATAGTGGCTTATTGGTTTGGTCATTAAAGAGCGTATCTACCCAACCTGGAGTAGAATCATCATAAAAACAGACATCATAACCGCCAGCACCATTAGATATGAAAATTTGATCTGCAGTTGCAGGATCTCCATCAGGCGTGTGGACCATGGAAGCCTGCAAATTCGAATTTCCTAACGTAGAACCGACTGGATACACGGCACCTAAATAGGTATAAGCGTTTTCCGTGATTAAATCAGTTGGGGTAGTTTTGACTTCACCAGAGAAGACAATGGACTTAGTCGGCCCTTTGCGCTGAATCACAATGCCATCAGTATATACAATAGGCACGGCAGAAGCGTCATTAAATAAGGTATCAACCCAACCAGGAGTTGATTCATCGTAAAAAACAACCGTGAAACCACTGCCGTTAGCGATAAAAACTTGATCAGCAGTAGCAGGGTCACCGTCAGGCGTACCTTGTAGTCCAATTTCGTTAGCCGCACCCAAAAGGCTGCCGACAGTAGCAGCTTTGCGCAGTCTGTATTTAGTTGTTCCAGGAACGACACGCGAGGTAATGTCCTGCGGCGTATTCAGTTCCGTCGCGGTCCAAGTCGTAACCTCTTGAATAGTACCATCTGGCAATTCAAGTATGTAAGTAGCTCCAATAGTAAGTAATGTAGTGAAGTCTATACCTGAAGTCGTTACGCTACTTGCTGATTCAGCAGTGAGTATACCAGCAGCAACAGTAGGATTATGGACTGTTACGCCAACCAAGTTATACTGATTTTGCACCAGATTTTCAGTTGTGACATACCCCACTGGAATTGTTTTCGCCGTTGTTTGCGCAAAAAGCGCACCGGGTGCCAGCAGGGCTGCCACCATGATTGTATTAATTGATTTTGGTTTCATGTTTTTGAGGATTGAGTGATTTGTTGATTTTCGAGTTTTTTTATTGTTATCAGGAACTCATCAAGAAGAAATTTTCATACCTTGCTGTCTTTCGGATCTCCGGTGAAGGAAAAGGGATTAACAGTGTCGGTCGAGAACTCTTCTCAGATGTCGGAGCAATAAAACCCCATTTTCGGGACCGGCGCAAGAAAAATTATCAAAAATTGAAAAAATATTTTACGATCAGGTTTACCTCGAGGGGGGAATGCCATGGAACATTGATAAAATCGGTGTTTTTGTGTGTCGATCTTTGTCACAATGGTGGTGAATATCCCTGGGTTTTTTCGGTGAAAATCGTGTCGATGATGGCATTTCGGAGCCCGAATACGGAAAAATCGGGATATCTGCCGGTTTTTTTGTAAAGCGTTGGGCTGATATTGGGCCGGTGATCCGCGCGTGTGTCGAAGGGAATGGCTCTAATCTACTATTATCGTCGTAGTTGCGGCTGCAGGCAAGCAAGTATAAGGCTGAGCGGTTGTCGGGGACAGGTGGTGATCGAAGCGCGGCGAGGTGTTCGGGTGGGGCGCGGCCTCATGCAACCCAGCGGTCGCGCATG
>Ga0114972_10000249_pt1 | contig 39508 bp, 35 predicted proteins | sample M_140807_EF_Meta_FD_87354 | JGI IMG/M metagenome (GOLD analysis project Ga0114972, IMG submission 87354) | Freshwater microbial communities from Lake Montjoie, Canada to study carbon cycling - M_140807_EF_MetaG | ecosystem: Environmental > Aquatic > Freshwater > Lake | place: Lake Montjoie... | reverse complement strand
CCCTCTCCACCGCCATGGTCCAAAAGGTGAACCACACCATCTCTGCTCAGCTTGCGCAATTCTAGTAAAAAGGGTAAGACATAAGCCTGATGCTGCTCTCGTCGGCTTAACGCCTCATCGCGAGAACCCATGACTTGCCCCAGTTGCGCAAAACCTGGCTGGAACGCTGTTCTAGCTTGCTTGTATTCTTCCGTTAGATAATGCGCATAGTAATCACTCAACTGGTCATCGCCGATTTCGTGCCATGGAGCCAGGAAATGGCAGGAAGTGCAGAATCCGTAGGGAATTCTGATGGCGGACGATGTTAATAGATGATTCTGCCTTAGTTGATCGAGGCGGCGATGGAGCAGGCGAGCCAGGGTCTGGGGGAAACGATCAATCTTTCTCCTCAAACCCCAGTCAACGAGTGGAACGTCGACCTGTTGCTCATGGATGATCTGTAGCCCGTGTCTGGCAAAAAAAGGATCGACGACAGCAGCCGTTTTCTGGCGCTCAAAGTTAGGTTGGCCACAGCATCGGCAGATCTTGCGACGCAACTCCATGATCAGAGCCTGAGTTCACCGGGATCGTCATGTTGGCTCAGATCTCTATTAGCTGTTCCCAGCAACACCCCCTCCAGCTCCATCCGCTGCTCCATCTGCCGAAGGAAGTACCCCGTCATCATCGCCGACGCCAGCAGGCCGGCCAGGTTGTCACGGCTGGTCTGGATCTTCACGTCGAACTGTTCGCCGGGCAGCATCCCAAGCAGGCCCTGGACGTTGTGGCGGATGATGTCTTGAATGTCGCTGCTGGCGGAGCGGGCTACCCGCTGCAGCACATCCGGAGATTGCTCTTGCAGGTATTGGATGAGGGAATTGCCACTGATCGCTTCGTTGTCGCTGGTCAGGAACTCCGGATTGAACATGGGACTCCCGATCGACTTGCCATGGGCCCGGGCCGGGAGGCGATGGGCTTGTGGTGCACCATACCGCAGGCTTTCAGGGCCTCCCAGGCGGCAGAGAGGGGGAGAACCGAATCGGCCCAAAGCGCCTCAGAGGCCAGTACCGCCAGATGGCCGTGCCGATCACCTCCTGGCGCGGCAGCGGCCCCCAGAGGTGGGAATCGAGACTGGCGTTGCGGTTGTCCCCTAGGACCAGCAGGTGGTCCTGCGGAACCGTGACGGGACCGAAGTCGTAGGTCATCGACTCGGGGGTCCAGTCCGGCTCCACGGGGCTGCCATTCAGGAGCAGGCGACCCTGGCGGACCTCCACCAGGTCTCCCGGGCCGGCCACCACCCGCTTGATCAGGGCAGCGTTGGGATCGTAACCGGCATCCACCAGCGGGGCCGGTGGATGAAACACCACCACCGTGCCGGGGGGCAGGGTCGCCTGCAGCCGGGGGCGAAGCTTCTCCACCAGGATCCGGTCCTGCAGCTGCAGGGTGGGAAGCATCGAACCGGAGGGAATCCAGCGGGGTTCCACCACCAGCCAGCGCAGCAGCAGGGCCACCAGGAGCCACAGCACCAGCGAGGCCAGCTGTGCGGTCCAGGTCGGGCCCGATGGCGGCGCTGCCGCGGTGCAAGCTGCGTTGTCAGCAGCAGAGCGGGGCTGCAGGGTCCCGGAAAGGTCGGCGGGGTCGTCGGGGGCCTGGGCTTCGGGACCGGCTGCCATCGGCGCGGACACTTCGGGATGATCGATGCATCCATCCTCCCCTTCCGCCGCCGCGTTGGTTCCCCCTCCGGACTCCTTGATTCCTCACGCCCCGGGCGATCGATCCGCTTCGGCCGAGCGTGGTGAGGCCAACGGCCTGGCCGCGCTGTGGCTATTCGAGACGTTGATGAGCTGCGGCATGCGCCATGCGGTGCTTTGTCCGGGCAGCCGCTCGGCCCCCTTAGCGGTGGCAGCGGCCCTGCTCGAGCCGCGCGGGCTCGTGCTTCACACCGCCGTGGATGAGCGCTCGGCCGCCTTTCTGGCCCTCGGGCTCGGGGCGGCGGACGGGGTACCAGCCGCCGTGCTCACCACCTCAGGGTCGGCGGTGGCCCACCTGCTCCCGGCCTGCGTGGAGGCCAACCACGGCACGATCCCGCTCCTGCTGATCAGCGCCGATCGGCCCGCGCGGCTCAAGGGCTGCGGCGCCAACCAGAGCGTGAATCAGGAAACCTTCCTCCAAGCGAGCTGCCGGTGGTTCGGCCAGGGAGCTGCCACTGGCCTGGCATCGCAGAATGCCGCCGCCGTGGCAGCCCTGGCCCGCGAGGCCTACCGCTGGAGCACAGGCGCTTATGGCCCCCTCCCGGCCGGGCCGGTGCATCTCAACCTGCCGTTTGAGGAACCACTGCACCCAGACGCTGCGGCCTTGGAGGCCCTGGCCAACGCCGTTGCCGCGGGTCATGGAGCGGCCCCCGCCACGGGCGGCCTGCTGCTGTGCGACACGGCCGCTGGCAACCCGTTCAGTGCCTTTGCTCCCGAAGACCTGCTCACCAGCAGTGCCTCTGACACCGTCACACAGGCGCTGGAACCGGCCAGTTCCACCCCAGCGACGGTTGCCGAAGTGGCTGGTGGGGTTCCGTTCAGCCTGAGCCCCAGCCCCCTTCCTTCCCTGTCGCATCTGAATCCCGACCGCCCTGGTGTGGTGGTGGCCGGACCCTGGCGCGGCGCCCCCGCCCGTTGGCCGGGACACCTGGCGGCCCTGATCCGCTGGCAACGCCGCAGCGGCTGGCCGGTGCTCGCCGATCCCCTCTCGGGTCTGTGGGGCCAGCCCGGCTTGGCCTGCGTGTCGGGTTACGACCTGCTGCTGGAGGCACCGGAGCTTGTCCTGGCTGCCCCCCAGGTGCTGCGGCTCGGCAGCCTGCCGGCCAGCCGCCGGCTCGAGCGTTGGCTCCAGGCCCTTGCGGCCGATCAGGTGCTGGTGAGCGAGGGGGATCCGCGACCGCTCGATCCCCTCCGGGTGGTTCGGGCCCAGTGCCCGCTTGGGCTGGAGGCCTGGGTGGCGGCACAGGTGCCAGCCAACGTCGGCGAAACGGCCCCATCCAGTGGCGAGCCGTCCCCGTCCAGCCGCGCTCTGGCCCACGCCTGGCAGCAGGCACAGATGCGGCAGCAGGCGCGGTTGGAGCGGCAGCTCGGACCCACGGCCACCGCGGAAGCTTCCCTGAGCGAACCGGCCCTGGCCCGCCAGCTCAGCCGGCTGCTGCCGGCGGGGCTGCCCCTGATGCTGGCCAACAGTTCTCCTGTTCGCGACTGGGCCTGCTTCGCCGATCCCGCCACCGTCCCCCGGGCCATGTTTGGCTTCCGAGGCGCCTCGGGGATTGATGGCACCCTCTCGGAGGCCTGCGGCATCGCCGAGGCCCTCGGTGCCTGCCTGCTGCTCAGCGGCGACCTGGCCCTGCTCCACGACGCCAACGGCTGGCTGTGGTGCAACCAGCTGCGAGGCCGGCTCACGGTGCTGGTGATCGATAACGGCGGCGGCGGCATCTTCGAGCAGTTGCCGATCCGCACGGAGCGCGTGGATCTGGTGAACTTCGAGCGGCTCTTCGCCATGCCCCAGCCGCTGGATCCCCTGGTTCTGGCCCAGGCCCACGGCGTGCCGGCCCGCGTGGTGGAGTCTGCCGCGGCTCTGCCGGCTGATCTGACCTGGGCCCTGGCCCAGCCGTTCAGCCTGCTGGTGGTGCGCACCGATCGTCGCCACGATGCCGAGTTGCGCCGGCGGCTGCGCACAATGGCGGCTTCGGATTCCGCCCCCTGATGAGCGAACCCACCTCCGCCAGCGAACCGACCCCGGTGCAGTGGGAGACCGTGGGCGACTATCGCGACATCCGTTTCCAGCGCAGCGCCGAAGGCATCGCCCGCATCAGCATCGATCGGCCCGAGAAGCGCAACGCCTTCCGCCCCGGCACCGTGCAGGAACTCTGTGATGCCTTTTCCCGCGTCCGCGATGACCCCTCCATCGGGGTGGTGCTGTTCACCGGCGATGGTCCGGCCGCCGACGGGGTGTGGGCCTTCTGCGCCGGCGGCGATCAGAGCGTGCGAGGCGATGGGGGTTATGTGGACGAATCGGGCCTGCCCCGGCTCAACGTGCTCGACCTGCAACGCCTGATCCGCAGCCTGCCCAAGGTGGTGATCGCCCTGGTGGCGGGCTACGCGATCGGCGGCGGCCAGGTGCTGCATCTGCTCTGCGACCTCAGCCTGGCCGCCGAGAACGCCGTGTTCGGCCAGACCGGGCCGCGGGTGGGCAGCTTCGATGGGGGTTTCGGAGCGGGCTACCTGGCCCGGGTGGTGGGGCAGCGCAAGGCCCGCGAGATCTGGTTCCTCTGCCGCCGCTACGACGCCCATGAGGCCCTAGCCATGGGGCTGGTGAATGCGGTGGTGCCCCTGGAGCGCCTGGAGACCGAAGGGGTGGCCTGGGCCCGTGAAGTGCTGGCCCACAGCCCTACGGCGATCCGCTGCCTGAAGGCGGCCTTCAATGCCGAAACAGACGGCCTGGCCGGGATCCAGGAGCTGGCTGGGCAGGCCACCCACCTCTTCTACCGAACCGCAGAGGGCCAGGAAGGTCGCAATGCCTTCCTGGAGAAGCGGGATCCCGATTTCTCCCAGAGCGCCTGGTTGCCCTGAGCCTCAGCGCTCCTGGCCCTGGCTGGGTAACCTGCTCCCTGGCCAGCGCTCCGTCCGCCTTCCGGGAACCGTGTTCCGTCCATTGCTGCGGCCAATCGAGGGCGACATCCCTGCCCTGTGCCGTCCGGTGCCTGGCCGTGATCGTCGACCGGTTGGTGCCGCCCTGAGCCTGCTGGTGGGGCTGCTGCCGACCCTGTCCGTCCCGGTGCAGGCCGCTCCCCTCCCCGGCGTCACGCCCACCCCCTCGCCAGCGGTGATGCCATCCATGCCCCCCCCTGGTCCCCCTCCACCCCTGGGTGCAGCCGCCCTGCTCGGGCCGGAGCCGCTGAGCCTCGGTGGCGAAACCTCCCCTGCGGCTCCACCGCCGCTGCTGATGGCCCCCGCCACCCTGGAGGGGCCGGGAACTCCATCACCAGGCCCTGCCGCGGCGGCCTCCCCCACGATTGCCCCGTTCAGGTCGCCAGCTTCCGCAGCTCCGGCCCCGGCAGAGAGCCCCAGTTCAGCGACCTCCACTCCGGCGGCATCCACCACCCCCGTGCGGCCCGCGGCCACCCCCCCCACCCCGCCAGGCAACGCCCCAACACCCGGATTGCCCGGAGCCGAACGCGCATTGGATCGGGCCCTGGTGCTGGACCGTCACCGCCGACTGCTCACCCTGGTGGAGAACGGCAGGGTGGTGCGCCGCTTCCCCGTGGCCGTCGGCATGCCCGGCTGGGAGACCCCGGTGGGCAGCTTCCAGGTGCTCAACAAGACCGAGAACCCTGTGTGGGAGCACCCGCAGAAGGGCACCCACACGGCGGCCGGACCCGCCAACCCCCTCGGCAGTCGCTGGATCGGCTTCCATCAGGACTGCCAGGGCAAGCGCGGCTGGGATGGCGAGCACATGCTCGATGTGAAAGGCTGCGTGGTTGCGGGTTTCCACGGCACCCCGCACCGCTGGACCGTGGGTCAGGCCCTCTCCCACGGCTGCGTACGCCTCTACGACGAGGACGTTCAGCAGGTGTTCGAATTCGTGTCAATCGGCACGCCGGTGACCGTGCTGCCCTGAAGCAGCCTGAGCGGGGAGTAACGGGAGGACAGGGCCCGTACACTGGCGCCCACCATGCCCTGGAAGGATGCGGGTTCTCTTCGCCGCGGCCGAATGCGCCCCGATGGTCAAGGTGGGGGGAATGGGCGACGTGGTGGGGTCCTTGCCGCCGGCGCTGGCCGCCCTGGGCCATGACGTGCGCATCATCATGCCGGGCTACGGCAAGTTGTGGAGCCGGCTGCAGATCAGCCCGGAGCCGATCTGGCGCGGCCACACGATGGGCGCCGATTTCGCCATCTTCGAGACGCGCCATCCCACCAATGGGCTGCCGATCTATCTGGTGGGCCATCCGGTGTTCGATCCTGAGCGGATCTACGGGGGTGAAGATGAGGACTGGCGCTTCACCTTCTTTGCCAGCGCCAGCGCCGAATTTGCCTGGAACGGCGGCTGGAAGCCCCAGGTGTTCCATTGCCACGACTGGCACACCGGCATGATTCCGGTGTGGATGCACCAGGACCCGGAGATCAGCACGGTCTTCACCATCCACAACCTCAAGTACCAGGGACCTTGGCGTTGGAAGCTCGACCGCATGACCTGGTGCCCCTGGTACATGCAGGGCGACCACACGATGGCGGCGGCGCTGCTTTATGCCGACCGCGTCAATGCGGTGTCGCCCACCTATGCCCAGGAGATTCGTACTTCCGAATACGGCGAGAAGCTGGAGGGACTGCTCAATTACATCAGCGGCAAGCTGCGCGGCATTCTCAACGGCATCGACACGGCGGACTGGGATCCTTCCACTGACACGGCCCTGGCTTCCACCTTCAGCTCCCGCAACCTGGATCCCCGCGCCGCCAACAAGGCCCTGCTCCAGGAGCGGATGGGACTGACGGTGAATCCCGACACCTATCTGATGGGCATGGTGAGTCGGCTGGTGGACCAGAAGGGGGTGGACCTGCTGCTGCAGGTGGCCGATCGGGTGCTGGCCTACACCGACAGCCAGATCGTGGTGCTCGGCACCGGCGATCGCGGCTACGAATCGGGCCTCTGGCAGATGGCGGCGCGCCATCCCGGCCGCTTCGCGGTGTTCCTCACCTATGACGACGCCCTCTCCCGCCTGATCTACGGCGGCACGGATGCCTTCCTGATGCCGAGCCGCTTCGAGCCCTGCGGCATCAGCCAGCTTCTGGCGATGCGCTACGGCTCGATTCCAGTGGTGCGCAAGGTGGGCGGTCTGGTCGACACCGTGCCCCCCCACGACCCCCGCGCCCACACCGGAACGGGCTTCTGCTTCGACCGCTACGAGCCGGTGGACTTTTATACGGCGATCGTGCGCTCCTGGGAGGCCTACCGCCATGCCGACAGCTGGAGGGAGCTGCAGCGCCGCGCCATGGAGCAGGACTTCAGCTGGCAGCGTTCGGCGCGCGAGTACGACGCGATGTACCGCGAGGTGTGCGGCGTAAAGGAGCCCACCCCCGATGCCGAGGAAGTGGAGCGTTTCTCCCAGGGTCAGGGGGCCGATCCGAGCCTTCGCCAGGGAGGCGCCAATCCGGAGGTGGAGATCGGCCCGGCGGCTGAAACGCCCCGATCCCGCAATCCCCTGTCCCTGCTGCGCCGCCGCAGCGAGGGGTGAGCGGCGCCAGGTCCGCTGTCTGGTCCTGGTGGCCTACGGCGCGCGATGCCATGGTCCCCCCTCCTGCCGCTCCTGAGGAGCCCCGCCCCCCGCTGCCAGCCGTCTATGAGGATCCCTGGCGGCGGTTAGCCGGCGACCTGGTGGCGGTTGTCGCCGCTGCTGCCCTCAAGGCAAGAGAGCTGTGGCGGCTCAATGGCGAAGGAAGCCTGACCCGACCAGGCTTCTGGCCGAGAAGCCTGGCCCCGCTGTTCTGGCCCTCCGTGCTGGGGCTCGTGCTGGGGCTCGTGCTGGCCCTCCTGCTGGCCTTGGTCGTGGGGTTGGGCCCACGGCATGGCGGGTGGTGGGGCCAGCTCCCTGGGGGAGGGCCAGCTCCTTTGGAAGTGCTTCAGGTGGATCCGGCACGGGGTGACCCGTCTCCGGCTGATCGCTCTGGGGCCAAGGGGGGGGGCGATGGGGATCGAATACCCAACGCCGGAGCGGTCGCGGAACGCAGCGGGGCGCTCAGGGGTCCCGCGCCGGGCCCTGGTGCCGCGGATCAAGGTGCTGCAGCCAATGGGCCCCCGAGCCTCGGGCTCCAGGAGCAAGGCAACGAAGGTGATCAGGTCGATGCTCAAGACCGCCGGCCGGGCAGAACCGGGCGGGCTGAAGATCCTGGCTCCAGCCCCACCGAAACCAACCCCACTGACATCACGGCCAGAGAGCAAGCCGCAAGCACTGGGATGGGCCCCCATCCCCCCCGCACCGCCGACACCGCTCTCCCGGCAATCCCGCCGCTGGCGCTCAACGATCTCGTGGGGCCCGAGCCCCCCGGCTGGGCCCGGGAGCTGGAGGTGCGGCCCGCCGAGGGCCTGTTGCGGCTGCGGGTGGGAGAGGATTACAGCGTTCTTCCCCTGGCCGATCGCCGCGGCCTGGCCGAGCGCTGGCTGGAACGCAGCCGGGAGCTGGGCTACGAACGCCTGGAGCTGGTCGACCCGCAGGGGCGGCTGCTGGTCCGCCCAGCCCGGGTGGGCTCGGGCATGATCCTGCTCGATGCCGCCTCCAGTTCCCCATGACCCTGCCCTTGGCGCCGCTGCTGGCGCTCTGGGGTGAGCCCCTCGGCGATCCCGCCCTGCAGCCGGCCAACCTGACCGCCGTGAGCACCGACAGCCGCGCCGATCTGGCCGGTGCCCTGTTCGTGCCCCTGGTGGGGGAGCGGTTCGATGGCCATCGCTTCCTAGAGGCCGCCCTGGCCGGCGGAGCCGCCGCCGCCGTGGCCCAGCGCGACCGCCTGAGCCCCGACCAGCTGGAAGCCGTGGCTGCCCTCGGCCGGCCCGTATGGCTGGTGGAGGACACCCTGCTGGCCTATCAGGAACTCGGTCGCCTCTGGCGCCGCCAGCTCGGGGCGCCCGTGGTGGCCGTGACGGGCTCGGCCGGCAAAACCACGACGCGCGAATTGATCCGGGCCGCCCTGGCCTCGCTGGGTCCGGTGGTGGCGAGCAGCGGCAACGAGAACAACGATGTGGGCGGCCCCCTCACCTTGCTGAAGGCCGATGCCACGACCTGTGCCCTGGTGGTGGAGATGGGCATGCGGGGCCTCGGCGAGATCGAGCGGCTCAGCCGCTGCGCCGAACCGGACGTGGCGGTGATCACCAACATCGGCACCGCCCACATCGGCCGGCTTGGTAGCCGCGAGGCGATCGCCACCGCCAAATGTGAGATCACCGCGGCGTTGCGTCCCGATGGGCTGGTGGTGATCCCGGCCGGTGATCCACTGCTGGAAGAGGCCCTGGCCGCCAGCTGGAGCGGCCGGGTGCAGCGGGTGGCACTGGCCGACGACCCGCTGGAAGCGGGGACCCCTGCTGCCGACCTGGTGGGTCAGCTGGTGCCCCCCTCCACCGCCCCGAACGACGGCCCCGAGCGCCTCGAGCCTGAGCGCCTTGAGGTGGAGGGCCTGCCGCCGATCACCCTCCCCCTGGCGGGCCGCCACAATGCCCGCAATCTGTTGCTGGCGCTGGCGGTGGCCCAGGAGCTGGGGGTCGAGTCCACTGCCCTGCACAATCTGGTGGTGGAGGTGCCGGGCGGCCGCAGCCGCCGGCTTGCGTTAGGGGGCATGACCGTGCTGGATGAGACTTACAACGCTTCGCCGGAGGCGATGCTGGCGGCGCTGGACCTACTGGCGGCTCAGTCTCTGGCTGCCCCACCTCTGGTCGCCCAACCGCTGGCTGGTCAGCCCCCGGCATCCGATCCGGCCCGCTATGCGGTGCTGGGCACGATGCTCGAGCTCGGGGAGAGCAGCCTCACGCTGCATCGAAGGGTGGCCGAGCGGGCCCGCAGCCTGGGCCTGGATGGTCTGGTGATCGTGGATGGCGGCGACGAGGGGACGGCGATGCTGGAGGCAGCTGCCGGCCTGGAGCGTCTGGTGCGGGTGTCCCGGCCCGAAGAGGCGCTCGAGCCCCTGCTGGCCTGGCTGCGGCCGGGCGATGCCCTGCTGCTCAAGGCCAGCCGCGGCGTGGCGCTGGAGCGGTTGCTGCCCCTGCTCCAGGAGCGGCTGGGCTGATCGAGAGTCGCTGGGTCCGGGGAAGCCCTAGGGCGAATCCATGGAGAGGCCCAGGTCTGCAGACGGCTACAGATCATTGGGCTTACCCAGCCGCTTCTCAGGGGTTCCCCAACCGGCCGGTGACATCCGCCATCGGCATACCCCCGTTGCCCCACCCCTGGTCGCCGAGCAGCGGCGAGGCTCCGGGGGCGGGGCGCACAGCCGGTCCAGCCGCGAAGGCGGCCTCGGTCCAGGCGAGCAGCAGGGGACCGAGCACGCCGCCTTCGGCCGCCCCCTCCGGCCGCAGATTGAAATGGTCGCCTCCCTGCACCAGCACCAGCTGGTTGCCCATGGTTTTCCACCGGCGCATCGGCGCCACCGCTTCCGGATCGGGAGGAACCACCCAGTCGCGGCTGCCGCTCACCAACAGCACCCGCCCGCCCAGCTCACCGCTCGATTCGCGGGGGAACAGCAGCGACAGCGGCGGACTCACGGCCCCCACGGCCATGACACGTGGATCGGCAAGGCCGGCGGCATGGACACCACGCAGCCAGCTGCACTGCAGGGTCCAGCTGAGGTTGCGGTCCGGATCGTCCGGCTCGGCGCAGCGTTGCAGGAGCTTGGCTTCGCTGGGGCGCATCCCCGCCAGCTGCAGGGCGGTGGTGGCTCCCCAGGAATGGCCCAGCAGCACCACCCGCCGGGCATTCACAGGATGGGTAAAACGGAGGCGGCCCGCTTCGATCGCATCGAGAAGGACGATCAGATCCTTGGGCCGGCGGGCCAGCTCCTCAGGGTCTGGCGGCGGAGACTGCCCCGCGAGTACGGCATTCTGCTGTCGGCTGTCACTGCCGGGATGGCGGGGCAGCGCCACGCTGTAGCCCCGTGAGGCCAGCAAGATCCCCCAACCCTCGAAGACGGCAGGGCTGTCCCAAAGGCCATGGGAGATCAGCACGAGCCTGCCGTTGGAACCGCTCGCTGGCTCCAGCAGCGTGATCTCCAGGGGATCGGGGCGATGGGGCACCGGCAGGGTGACGATGCGACGGCTCACCGCCCTCCCCGCCATGGGACTGGCCGTGGCCGCAGCCCAGACGCCTGGGGCAACCGGTGGCGAGAGGGGTGGCGAGACGGCTGGTGTGGCCGCCAGCAGGGATTCGGCCTGCTGCCGTTGCCGCAGCATCCGGCTGAACAGCTGCCGGGCACGGCCGAGGTCGAGAGTGAGCCGCTGGCCGGGGATCGCCTTCAACAGGCTCAGCAGGGTGGGCTCACCTTCGCTTGCGGCCTGGCGCAGGGCCTCCGTCAGGGTGCTGCCGCTGAGATCGGGATTCCGGCCCTCCACGAATCCGATCGAGGAGAGCACGAGCATGGCCTGCTCCACCAGCGGCGACCCCATCGAGCCGTCGGCGATCTGCTTCACGCTCAGGGGCACCGGTTGCTGTAGCAGCCCGATCACCTGGCGGCCCACGGCCCCATTGCTGGCCCGATCCAGCTCCGCCAGGTCGCTGCTCCCCTGGCGGAGGGCCTCCGCCGACTTCAGCTCCCGCAGCTTCAACGTGAGCTGGGTTTTCAACAGCGGAAGCTCGATCACCACCTCCTCAAGGGCCAAAGCCGGAGCGGCGGGCATCACCGGGGCCAGCAGAGCGGCTCCCAACAGGGCCGCCATCAGGCGGTGGGATCGCAGCCGAGCGGGGATCATGGCCTGGGTACCGGGTGAATGGCGTCTGGCTTCAGTTTGAGGGCGGCGCTCCGTGCCAGCGTTCTTTCACCACCTGCCGCGCCCGCCCAAAGGCCAGGGCGCCGTCGGGCACGTTCTGGGTGAGGGTGGAGCCGGCCGCCACGGTCACCTCTGCGCCCAGGGTGATCGGGGCGACCAGCACGGAATTGGCGCCGGTCTTGCTGCCGGCGCCGATCACGGTGCGGTGCTTGTGAACGCCATCGAAGTTGGCGGTGATCGTGCCGGCGCCCACGTTCACGTTGGCGCCTAGGTCGGCATCGCCCAGGTAGCTGAGGTGGTTGGCCTTCACGCCGGCCCCAAGGCGGCTGTTCTTCACCTCCACGAAGTTGCCGATGCGGCAGCCGGCCTCCAGGTGGGCGCCGTTTCGCAGCTGGGCATAGGGACCCACCACGCAGTCCGTTTCCACCGTGCTGTCGCGCAGCACCGAATGGAGCACCTCCACCCCATCGGCGAGGCTGCTGTTCTCGATCAGGCAGCCCGGCCCGATGCGGCAGCCGTTGCCGATGGTCGAGCTGCCACGGAAATGGCACTGGGGTTCCACCAGCACATCGCGGCCGAAGCGGGTGCCTTCGCTGAGGGTGCAGCTGGCCGGATCGGTGAAGCTCACCCCCTCGGCCATCCAGTGCCGCCGCAACCGCTCCTGCAGCACGGCCTCGCACTGGGCCAGCTGCAGGCGATCGTTGATGCCGTTGATCTCGTCAGGGTCGGCCACCTCCAGGTGCATGGCCGAGCTGAGCATCGCCACGGTGTCGGTGAGGTAGAGCTCACCCTGGTCGTTGTCGGTGGTGAGCAGGGGCAGCACCGCCGCCAGCTTCGGCCAGTCAAAGCAGTAGATGCCGGCATTGGTGAGGGTGTTGCGGCGCTGCTCGTCGCTGCAATCACGGTGCTCCACGATGCCGCCCACCAGGCCCTGCTCATCGGCGAACACCCGGCCATAGCCGGTGGGATCGGCCAGGCGGGCGGTGAGCAGGGTCACCGCAGCACCGCTGGAGCGGTGCTTGGCCAGCAGCTCCTCCAGGGTGCCCGGACGCAGCAGGGGCACATCGCCATTGAGCACCAGCAGCTCGCCCTCAAAGCCGGCCAGGGGCTCCAGCAGCTGCTGCACCGCATGGCCGGTGCCGTTCTGGGGCTGCTGCAGCACGAACTCCAGGCCCGGCAGGCTGCTCAGCGAACGCTCGACCCGCTCAGCCTGGTGACCCACGATCAGCAGCTGGCGCTCCGGGGCCAAGTGGCGACAGCTGGCCAGCACCCGCTCCACCAGGGTGGCGCCGGCCAGGGGCTGCAGCACCTTGGGCAGGTCGCTCTTCATGCGGGTGCCCTTTCCGGCGGCCAGAACGGCAACGGCGAGCATCGAAATCGAGCGACTGCGGCGGAATCTAGGTGGCTGTGCCTCACCCTCCGCGGGGCATCAGGCAAGGCGATGGGTGAGGTGTGAAATGCCCCCCCGGGACGGGGGCTCTGATCGGCCCGCGAGCCAACTGGGCCCGGAAGGGACCTTCAGTGGACAGGATCACCACCCGGCCGGCGGATCAGGCCACCGCCACCGGACGGTTCTGGTGCACGGCGCGGTTGTGGCGGAACAGGTTGCCGGAGTCGTCGCCCTGGGCCGACGCGGCGGCGCCACGGGCCCGCTAAGTCGTCCAGGAGAACTGGCGGCCCTGGTGGCCGGCTGAGTCATCCGAGCCGCCGGGCCGGCGAGCGTCGCAGCGGAACTGGCGGCAGGCGGTTCAGCCCCGCTGTGGCACCTCGCTGCCGCTGAGGATGTCGGCCAGGATCTCCTCCGCCAGCGCCTCGGCCTCATCCACCAACTGCTCGCCAAGCATGAAGGTGGACTGCCAGCCGATCCCTGCCGCGATCAACGGCCCCGCCAGGGGAATCCAGCGGGTCGACTGGCGGCTCACCTCGCGGCTGGCCAGGCGCTTCAGCAGGCCGATCAGGCCCTCACGGGCCAGGTATTTGGTGCCGAACTGCGCCAGTTTGGTGAGCAGCGATGGCAATGCCTTCGGCCCGAGCAGGCGCTTGATGTAATCGAACTGGCTGCTGGTGAGGCCATAGATCGCGGAGATCTCCTCACCGAGCTTGAGGAGCAACGACACATCAGCGGCCAGATCCAGGCCGGGCACCGGGTTGAGGCTGCCATTCGCCGCGGCCAGGCCCGCATAGGGGGGGATGCGCTCCTGGGCCACCTTGCGCTTGCGCTGCAGCGCCTCCTGGCCGTAGGCGGCCATGTCGGCCACGAAGCGCGATTGCTTCAGCCCCGCCAGGGCCGCGCCAATGTCGACCAGCAGCACCTGCAGATCGTGCTGGGCGGGCTGGCGGGCCGAGGTGAGATACACCCGCTCCGGGGGATCAGGCTCCAGCTGGGCGGTGATGTCGTGCTGGATGATCCGGCGGATCTCGGCCTCGTCGTGACCGTGGTCGTGGCGGCCATCCTCGATGGCGCGATCGATCATGTTGCGCACCACGAAGCAGGGTTTGCCGAGGGAGCGCAGCTGGTGGAACAGGAAGGCGTCGTTCTCGTAGAAGCGCTGAGCCGTCACCAGCAGGAAGCAGTCGTAGCTGGCCAGATTGAGGCGCTCCACGTAGGTGTCCTTCGGCCAGCGGCGGGTGCCACAGCCCGGCAGATCCACGAAGGTAATGCCGCGGTGGCTGATCTCGAGCGGGTCGTTGGTGGTCTCCACCACGCCCACCCGGGCGATGCGCTCACCGGCGATGGCATTGATCAGCGACGACTTACCGCTGCCGGAGGGCCCGATCAGCCCGCAACGCACCTGGGTTTGCTCGAACTCCTCGATCCGCTCACGGCAGCGGCTGGCGAAATCGCGGATCAGGGTGGGTTGGGCGTCAGCCAAGGCCGGGGGTGGGCAGTTGTGTGTGGGCACCATTTTCAATGCCCGGAGCCTCGCCGTTAGGGCGTTTTGGTGGCGGATCTCACGCCGGCGGATGGGGGTTGGCCGCCATCCGTTCCAAAGGGATCAGGTGAGCAGCAACAGGTCCACGAAGCTCCGCCACGTGAGCGCCGACCCGTTGGCACCAAACACCACTTTCTCCTCGTTGGCGCTCAGCGGCGCCTGGCCGATGCTGAGCAGCAGTCGCCGCAGCTCCTCGGCATCCAGGCAATCGTTGCCATCGGCATCGACCGGCATGAGATAAAGCAGCAGACGCTCTTCCCCCTCGCGCAGCAACTGCAGCCGCCGGATCAGCTCCGTGAACTCGGCCAGGTCGACACGGCCGTCGCCATCGAGATCCATGGCGGCCAGGGCTGCAGCCAGTTGCTGGTCGTTCTCCTGGGACAGCCCACCGACGGGCCGATCGGCAGGGAAGGCCGACCCAAGGGCAGCGCGCAATTCCGGCAGGCTGAGGCTGCCATCGCCATCCCGATCAATCTGGGCGAACAGCAGGCGGATCGTCTGGCCCACCTGCTCGGGAACCCCAGGGGTGGGGGGCGAATCGGAATCACGATCACCAGCACGGTGGCGCAGGTTCTGGCGAAAGGTACCGAGCACATCGCGAGCCACCCGGTAGCGCTCGCGGTGCTCCTCAGGGGTGACCACCGCATGGAGGGACACCGGGATCAGCGCTGGCAGGCTGCGCCTTGAAACCAGCATCAACACCCAGGTGGTGACCACGAAGTCGAAGGTGAGCAGGGGCAGGCCGGGCAGCATCGCCATCAGTCCCATCGAGACAGATGTGGAAAGGGTCGCTCCCCCAACGGCCAGCAGCAGGCTCTGGCGGGTCAGGGCATGGAAGATCCCCCCGATCGCGATCGCCACCAGCACGCCGTTGTAACCCCACAGCCCCTGGGCTACGGCGGCGTTGGTCGCCCCCTGGAGCAGGGCGACCCCCATGGCCGCCAGCGCCCCCAGCAGGCCCAGGGCCGCAGCCAGGGGGCTGGCCAGGGCCGTGGCGAGCAGCACCAGCAAGCCACTGCTGAAATGACTGCAGAAAAAGATCTGGCCAAAGCTGCGCGGCAGGCCGAGCGCCAGGGCCTGCAGCGGTCCGGCCACCGACTCGACTCCCGGTTGGGCCGCAGGATCGGGCGCCATCAGGGGCAAGGCGCCGGTCAGCGCCAGCAGCGCCAAGGTGACCAGACAGAAGGGCAGGGTCAGCGGTGGAAGGGAGCCACGGCGATGAAAGCAGCGCCTCCAACCCTCCATGAACAGGGTGGTGGCACCACTGCCGAACAGCACCAGGACAAACCAGAGCCCAGTACTGGCCGGTGACCCGAAGCGCCCCAATACGGCTGCCGCGCAGCCCACCAGGGTTCCGTTGAAGCCATGGATGCCCTCATGCCGCAATCCTCGCGACAGGTTGAAGGCCCGGGAGGCCAGGTTGGCCCCTGTGGTGCCGACCACGGCCAGCAGGGCCAAGCGGGGGGATTCGAGCAGGAAGGCCAGTAGCAGCACAATGCCGCTGAGCGGATTGTTGATGAAGATCACCTGGGCCAGACTGCGCAGGCCAGTGAGCCAGGGCCGCAGTAAAAACCCCGCTCGGCCCGGGTGGTTCAGCTGCGGCAGCGTGCCGCTGCTGGGCAACAGCCGTTGCAACTGGGAGGGCCTGATTGGCGTGGGCTCGAGCAGGCCCAGGAGCAGGCCATAGGTGGAGGGGGATTCAGAAGGGATGGCAGATCCCACCGGGTGCGGCGAAGCGCTCCGCCAGCTTCTCCAGGCCACCATTGAAGATCCTCAGCGACACCTCAGCCAGGGTGTTGAGCGAATCGAGATGGGGATTGATCTCACAGATTTCCCAACAACACACCCGCGGGTCGTCCAGCAGGCACCGCAGGATCGCCTCGGCCTCATCGGCCCAGAGCCCACCGGGCACCGGTGTGCCCGTGCCTTTGCAGATGGTGGAATCGAGGGCATCCACATCGAAGCTCACATAGATCCGATCCACCGCGGCGAGGTGATCGAGGCAGCGGCGGGCGGCTGAATCGAGTCCTTCGCGCCGCACCTGTTCGGTGCAGACCACCGGGATGGCATAGGAGGCCAGAGTCGCATCCTCGGCGGGCTCCGTGTCGCGAACCGCGATGTAGGTCAGGTCTCCCAGATCGAGGGCCGGACCCTGGGATCCGCCCAGCTCCTGCAGCTGCCGCCAGAGCTGGAGGGTCAGCCAGGGGCATGCCGTGCATGTTCCCCGAGGGCGTGGTGAACGGGGAGTGAATATCGGCGTGGGCATCGATCCAGATCACACCCAATCGATCGCCGGGATGGGCGCGGCGGATGCCGGCGATGGTGGCGGCGGCCGTCGAATGGTCGCCGGCCAGCACAATCGGAAACAACCCCTGCTCGAGGGTGGCGGCCACCAGGTCGGCGGCATCGGCCATCACCCGCGTGATCGCCTCAATGTGGCGCGCATGGGGTGTCGCGGTGCCGCCGCCGATTTCGGAAGCGCAGGCGGCCACTCTGGCGGAAGGATCCTGTTGGCGCAGCACCTCGCCCCTGAGCAGCTCGATCTCGGCTCCGGCTCCAGCGGTTCCCGCTCCTAAATCACAATCCACCTCCACCAGCCCCACGGCGGCGAGGCGGGCCGTGCTGGTGAGCTGCCCAAGGGTTGTCTGCAGCCGCTGGCTGCTTTCCCGGTCGGCGTTGCGCTCGAACAGGGCGAACAGGCTGGAGATCTCCTGCACAGCGGTCAAGACCAAAGGAACGCCAAGGGATGCACCTTCGTCGTCGCTCGACCTGGATGGCTGTGCTGACGCTACTTGCCCCTCCTAGACCATCGCCGCTGGGCCCGCAAGCTGGAGGGGGCGATCCCGAAGCTGCGCTGGAAATCGCGGCTGAAGCTGGCCAGGCTGAGATAGCCGCAGGAGCGCGCCACCGCTCCCACGCTCGTCTGGGCACCGGGCTGCTCGAGCCGCTGACGGGCGAGCCAGAGCCGCTGACGCCGCAGGTACTGCATCGGCCCGCAGCCGAAGCGGGCCTTGAAGGCGTACTGCAGGCTGCGGCGCGAATAATGAGAGCGCTGCTCTAGCTCCGAAAGGCTGATCGGCTCTTGGCAGTGGGCATGGATCCAGTCGAGCAGCTCATCGATGGCGCATGAGGTCGGCTCCGGTTCCGGGTGGGTCGGTTCGGCGAGCAGGGCGGGAGCCAGCACCGCCACGATCTGGCGCAACAGCAGGTCATCAAGGCGCATCGCCTCCGGCACGGCGCCATGCAGCAGCACCAGGCTGTTGAGGAAGGCCATCAGTTGGTAGAGCTGTTCAAACAGACGTGGATGGCTCGGTTCATCGATCGACAGCATCCGTGGCTCCAGGCCGAGGCCCAACCAGCGCTGCGCGGAGACGCTCGGGCCCGCCATCGTGCGGCCCACCCGGCAGATCAGATTCGGATCGAGCCGGATCGTGATCCCCCCCATCGCGTCATTGCTGGTGCGCCAGGGGCCCGGCGGCAGATAGAGCAACGTGTTGCCGGCGGTGTTGCTAAGGCTGCGCCGGCCGAGGCGGAAGCGGCCGATGCCCCGGTAGGGAAGGATGAAACTCGCCTGGCCCGTGCCATCCACCTCACCGTGCAGGCCCGGGCCCCAGATCGCCACCAGGCTGAGGGGGCCAAGCCGCAGGCCACCCAGATGCCAACGCAGCGGCCGGCCGGGGGTGATCCGCTCCACCGCATCGCAGCTGATCACCGGCAGGATCGTGGCCATCCGTTCGGCCACCTGCACCGGATCCTCCAGCTGGGCGGACCCACTGGTCAGCTGCAGAAAGGGAAGCTGAGGATGCTGGAGCGAGCAGGGACCCCAGGTCGGGGGGATGGTGAGCACCAGGCTGTGGCGAGAGCGGCCGGGGGCAGAGTATCGATACCGCGGCTGCAGTGGTGGATTCCTGGCGGAAAAGCAATCACGATCAGACTCCCCAGGAAAGGCGCTCATCATGAGCGCCAACATTGGGGGTTGTGCATGACTGCAGATCAGGGCCCGTCACAATAGGCACTCACAATTGGCACTCATAGTGGGCACTCATAGTGGGCACTCATAGTGGCGCCACAAAGTTAGTGAGGCTCTAAAATGGGTGCATGATGGAGTCACTATGGCAGCCAACATCGATGCCAGCTTACGCACAAGCGTGATTCGGAAGCCTAATGGATAAATGTGATACGTCAACACACTGCACCTGATGAAAGAATGTGAGGCCTCCCTGGGCCTACCCGTGAATCTGCAGCTGCCCGATCCACGCAGCAGGCCAGGGAAGCTCTACCATCCTCAGAGCCGAGCTGACAGAATCGCAGAGAAGCGCTAATGCAAACCACTTGCACTTCTCTACATCAAGATGGCTTACCGGACCAAAACGAGCCGCTCTGGAGCCAGGATCTTGTGATGCGAATGCTGCTGAGTTCGGCAAACATTCGCCTCTGCTCCTTGGCCCCTTACCTGGCCCAGCTCTACCGTGATGATCTGCGCCAGCACATCCAGTATCCTGCCGCTGTTGTGGATCATCGCTGCACAAGGCCCCTGGGAATTCAGAAAAGCAACAAGACCTATTTCATCCCTGGAAATCGTGACGATCTGATCCTCTACACCTCCTGCATTGCAGCCTGTGGCGAGGCGATCCTGCGATCCCTGCCATTCGGGGCACAGGAGGATGTGGGCCCACCCTCTGCAGCCGAGCTCGCCAGGGGCTTCAGTGGCGAGCAGAGGTCCATTCGGGCGGCCTGGAGAGCATTGAACACCGTGGTGCAGCAGAGACTGCGAGCCGGCTGCACCGTTGTGGTGGCAGATATCGCAAGCTGCATCGCCCGCATCAATCCGGAACGGCTGCACACCCTACTGTTGCAAACGGAAGCCGATCCGGCTGCCGTGGAGCAGCTGCGGCGAATGCACCGGTTCTGGCAGGGCTGTGGCTGCCAGGGGTTGCCTCTCACGGGCGGATTCCGCCTGCTGATCAAGCTCTATCTCGCCGAAGTTGATGCTTGTCTCAGAGAGAATGGCATCGCGTTCATCCGGCTTCAAGATGATTTTCGCCTCTTCTGCCGATCCAGGGAAGACGCCATGCTGGCCTTGAGCGTTCTGGAGAGGTCACTGGAGCGATGCGGCTTGGGCCTGAACCCTGCCAAGACACAGCTGATCGAGCCGGGATCGCCTGGCTCATGGCGTGTCCATCGCCAGGCCATCGCGCACCGGTTCAGCGATGGGCTCGGCCTGCCCCTGCTGGGCGAGATGCTGGCGTTTGATGGCCTCAGGCCGTTGGCGCTGCTGCTGCTGCGAAGGCTGTATGGACACCAATGCTGGCCATTCGCCGTGAGGGCCGCGGCCAGATGACTGCTGTGATGACCTTCAGCATCTGCATCCCCGTGTTCAATCGGGAACAGCTGATCTGCCGTGCGATCCGAAGCTGCCTGAAACAGAACGGGGATGATTTTGAGATTGTCGTGGTGGATGACGGCTCCACCGACGGAACCGTTGCGGCGATTGAATCACTCGGGGATCAACGCATCCGCCTGGTGCGTCTTGAATCCAACCGGGGAATGGCCACCGCCCGCAATCGCGCCATCCAGGCCGCCAGCAGCACGTGGATTGTGATGCTGGACAGTGATGATGAGCTCCTGCCCGGCGGGCTGGATCGGATCCGGGCGGTGGTCATGGCCGGCGGCACGGCGGTGGATTGCTACGAGTTCATGTGCCGGCGTGATGATGGCGGCTGCTCGCCGGATCCTCCCCTAGGCGATGGCCGGCTGGACTTTGAGCAGTACCTGCGCAGGCTGGACCGACAGCGGCGTTTCGACCCCCTCCGTTGCCTGCGACGGTCGACAGCCCTTCAGGCGCCCTGGCGAACGTGGCGGCTGGCCGGTGTCCTGCTCCACTCCCTGGATCTCCATCGCTTCCACGTCTGCGTCGATGTGAGCAGCGCGGTGGCCCTGATCCACACCGATGCCACCAATCGGATCAGCTGGATTCGGCGCGGCCCCGGCATGGCCCGACGCGCCGGCCAGGATCTCGGCGAGGAGATGGATGCCATCGTCGAGCGGCACGGAGCGGAGCTGCGCCGCTGGGCACCACGCACCTGGCAACGCTTCCAGCGGGTGCGCGCGTCCTATTTCTTTCTGGAGGGGCGCCGCCGATCCGGCATCAAGCAGACGCTGCGCTGTCTGCGCTCCACACCCTTGGCAACAGAAGTGTGGACGCAACTGATCTTCGGGATCACCGGTCCGCAGCTCTTCGCCTGGATTCGTGATCGACGCCCGCCACCCACCTGAGGCCGCCCAGCCTGAACCACTGAGCGGCAGGCACTCCAGACGGTCGTTTCCCGCCTAGCACGGTCGAAGAGTGCCCGGCGCGCGCACCGCCGCCGGCGCCCGTTGCGTGGATGCCGTGCCGGAATCAACCCCCAACCGCCCGCCTGAGCTGCGGGCCCGCCTCCTGTTGGCTTCCCTGAGCCAGGCCGAAAAGCTGGAGCTGCTTTCCGGTCAGACCCCCTTCTGGGCTGGCATGCTCGACATCGCCCTGGCCGATGGCCCCCATCGCCATGCCTGGCCGGCCGGCGCCCTGCCGGACCACGACCTCAGCGGGTTGCAGTTCGTGGACGGGCCGCGCGGGGTGGTGCTGGTGGGGGGAGCCACCACCTTTCCGGTGCCGATCGCCCGGGGCGCCAGCTGGAATCCGGAGCTGGAGGAGCGGATCGGCGAAGCCATCGGCCTGGAGGCGCGCAGCTTCGGCGCCAACTGGGTCGCGGCCGTGTGCGTGAACCTGCTGCGCCATCCTGGCTGGGGCCGGGCCCAGGAGACCTATGGCGAGGATCCGGTGCTGCTGGGGGCCCTGGGCAGCGCCTGCACACGGGGGCTGCAGCGGCACGCCATCGCCTGCGTCAAGCACTTCGCACTCAACTCGATCGACAGCTCCCGCTTCCTGGTGGACATCCGCGTGAGCCGCCGGGTGCTGCACGAGCTCTACCTCCCCCACTTCCGCGACTGCGTGGAGGCTGGTGCTGGCTCGGTGATGACCGCGTACAACCGCGTCAACGGCGTGTGGTGTTCGCAGCACCGCGAGCTGCTCACCGGCATCCTCAAGGACCGCTGGGGGTTCCGCGGCCTGGTGGTGAGCGACTTCATCTTCGGGGTGCGCGATGGCGTGGCGGCGCTGCGGGCCGGCCTCGACCTGGAGATGCCATTCCAGATGATCTTCCCGGGCTGCCTGGAGGAAGCCCTCACCGCCGGCACGCTGCCGATGGCCCGCATCGACGACGCGGTGCTGCGGCTGCTGCGCACCCAGCTGGCGATTCCCGCCGCTGAGGTATCGCCCAACCTGCGGGGTTGCGCCACCCACCGTGCCCTGGCCCGCGAGGCGGCCACCCAGTCGATCGTGCTGCTGAAGAACAGCGCGGCGGTGCTGCCGCTGCGGGGAGTGCGATCGGTGGCGCTGATCGGTCGGCTCGCCGCGGTCGCCAATCTCGGCGATCGGGGCTCCTCCGACACCCGCCCGGAGCCCGGGGTGGTGGTCACGCCGCTGGAGGGCTTGCGCGCCGCCGAACCCAGCCTCGCTGTGCAACACGCCAACGGCGACGATGTGGCGGCCGCTGCTCGGCTGGCCTCGACCTGTGAGGCGGCTGTGGTGGTGGTTGGTCTGGACTGGCGCCAGGAGGGGGAGCACATCCACCCCGGCGACCTGGCCCCGATCCTGCGGGAGATGCCGGCTCCCGATCCGCTGCTGCGGTGGTTCGGCGGCCAGCGGTTGCGGCCGTTCTGGCGACCGGTGGCCGAGCTGGTGGCATCGCTGACCAGCCAGGCCTCGGCGCGCACCGGCGGCGATTTCGCCGCAGGCGACCGCACCGATCTGGAGCTCGATCCGGCCCAGGAGGCCCTGATCCTGGCGGTGGCCGCCGCCAATCCCCGCAGCGTGGTGGTGCTGATGGGAGGCGGCGCGATCCTCTGCGAGCGCTGGCGGCACCGGGTGAACGCCATCCTGCTGCTCTGGTATCCCGGCCAGCAGGGGGGCGAAGCCCTGGCGGATGTGCTGCTGGGGCGGGTATCGCCCTCGGGCCGGATGCCCTTCACCGTGCCCACCAGCGCCCGCCATCTGCCCCGCTTCGAACCCCGCGCCGAACGGGTGGAGCACGATCTCTGGCACGGCTACCGCCGCCTGCACCGCGATGGCCACACCGCCGCCTTCCCCTTCGGCTTTGGCCTCTCCTACAGCCACTTCCACCATGGCGATCTGCTGGCCGAACTCGATGGCGACGAGGGCGTGGTGCGGCTCTCGCTCACGGTGCGCAACGACGGGCCGATGGCCGCCGACGAGGTCGTGCAGGTCTACGGCGAGCCACCCGGGCGGGTGGTGGAGCGGCCGGGGCGGATGCTGGTGGGCTTCCAGCGGCTCAGGCTGGAGAGCGGCCAGGCCGAACGGCTCACACTACTGATCGGACTGCGGAGGCTGGCCTACTTCGATGAGGCGTGCGACGCGTTCCGGCTGGAGAGCGGAGCGCACCGGCTGGTGGTGGCCCGCCATGCCGAGGATGAGGGCCTCACGGCGGTGGTTCAGCTGGAGGTGCGGGCTTGGGGCCGCTGAGGCGGGGGCTTGGCGCCGGCCCCGGGGCTCACGGAGCCAGGATCCGCTGCAGCCGCAGGCGGTTGTATCGCTGCAGCCACAGGCAAGGCAGGTTGAAGGCGGTGGCGAACAGCAGATTGATCAGCACCCCTGGAGGCGGCAGCCACAGGGCCGTGGCCAGCCAGAAAGGCCACAGGGCCAGATGCACCAGTTCGGCCCGGCGGGTTTCCGCCAGCAGCCGCTCCAGGCTGGGGCGGTCCTGGCGAGCCAGGTGAGCTTTGACGACACCGCCAGGCAGCGCCCCGCCGGCATCCGGCAGCCAGCCCTTCCAGCGGCGGATCGCCAGGCAGCGCTCATAGGCCTCCACCCCCTCACCCCAGGGACGGGGCCGGCTGAGCCAGGACTCCTGCGCCAGCCAGGCCAGGGGCAACCGGTTGGCCAGGCCGCCCACCAGCAGGCACCACAGCAGCCAGCCCATGGCACTGCTGAGCAGGGGGGCCCAGCGCATGGCGGCGTCGCCGCTCATGGCCGCGTCGCCACACTGCGCCCTTTCCACCGCACCGAACCCCGCTCCAGGTTGGCGATCGCCAGCAGGAAGACCGCCAGAAAGAACAGCACCGGCACAGGGAAGATCAGGTTGATCCAGCCGAAGCTGCCCACCCGCCGGGTGATCAGCAGCAGCTGCAGGGCGAAGGCGCCGTAGAGCAACAGGTTGGCGAGCAGGCCCCGATCCCCCACCAGCGGCCAGCCCAGCAGAGCAGCCGGCAGGCACCAGGCCGCCCAAAACAACCCCGACAGCCACAGCAGCACCGCCAGCATGCGGGTCCAACGCACTTCGCCGGCGGCGGTGGCGAAATTCTTGGCGAAGCCCACCACCATGTCGGCGAGGCCGCCGGGATACATGCGGTAGGCCAGCCGGCCGGCGCCCAGGAACGCACTCACCGGCAGGCCGGCCTGGGCATAGCGGTGGGCCAGGAACCAATCCTCAACCACCTTGCCGGCCACGGCCCGATGGCCGCCGATCCGCGCGTAATCAGCCCGGCTGGTGACCATCGCCGGACCGAAGGCCACCCCACCGCCGGGGCCGAGCGGTACCGCCATCAGACCCACCAGGTTGAACAGCACCGAAAGCTGCTCGTAGGCCCGCTCGGTGCGGTGATACGGCTGCACCGACACCAACCCGCCCAGCTCCCGATGGCAAGCGAGCAGGGAGGCGAGGAAATCCGGCGCCGGTTCGGTGTCGGCATCGAGAAACACGAGGATTTCTTCGCTGCTCGCTTCCACGCCATGGTGCAGGGCCCAAGTCTTGCCGCACCAGCCCTCCGGCAAGGGCGGGGAATGAATCAGGGTCACGCCCAGGTCGGGGGCAGCCGCGCGGGCGACGGCGGCGGTGTGGTCGCTGGAGTGGTCATCGATCACGATCACCTCGCGCGGCCGCAAGGTCTGACGCTGCAGGCCCACCAGCAGATGCGGCAGGGTGGCCTCCTCATCGCGGGCCGGGATCAGAACCGCCACCGCCGCTTCATCCGGCACCTCCCCCGCCGGCAGAACCGGCATCCGCAGGCAGAGCAGCCAGCCAATCGCCCAGCGCAGCAGCAGCGAGAGGGCCGTCAGGCCCATGGCCTCAGGGCCGCAATAGCTCCGCGGCCAAAGGCTGGAGGGAGCGGCCATCGCGCAGCAGCTGGGGATGGGCCCACACCGGCAGCACCCGTTGCTCCCCCACCGGCAATACGGCGCGCCAGCCCGGCACCACCACCAGATCGAGGCCTGAATAGAAGCTGCAGCAGTCGATCGCGGCAAGGCTGGAGAGGTCGCCGTTGAGCTGCTGCAACAGGGCACTGCCCTGCTTCAGATCGGCGATGCCCGCCATCAGCCGCCCGGGCCAGGGATGGGCGGTGAGGGTGCCCTGGTGCGGACTGCCGATGCTGATGAACCGCCTCGTGCGCCGGAATCCACCCATCAGCTGGATCCAGGTGCGGGCGATCACCCCACCCATCGAATAGCCCACCACATCCACCGGGCGGTCGGCCCCGAAGCGGGCCTCGATCGCGGCGGCCAGCAAGGCGGCGGATTCGGCGATGGGGGTCATGCCCAAACGCAGGGGCAGATCGGGAGCCAGCAGGGGACGGCTCTGAGGACCCAGCTGGGTGATCAGGCGATCGAACACCCGCGCGGTGTCGAGCATGCCGTGCACCAGCACCAGCGGAATGGGGGAAACGGAGATGGGAGGCGATGCGTTCTGCTGTAGTCAAGGACGTTTTTGGCTGCGTTGCGGGGCGGTCTGCGGGTTGGATCCCCGCCCCGCTAGTTTTCGCGGTCCGCGCTAAACGAGGCGGCGGCTGATCAGGCGCAGCAAAATCGCGATCACGGGGATCACCAGCAGAAGGTGAATCAACCCTCCCAGGGTGGTTGACGTCAGCAGGCCAAGCAACCAGAGAACGATCAGAAGAACAGCAATCAACTCCAACATCAACCCTGTCCATTGGGTAGTCGTTCTTGAGAGAATTCCAGGATTTCAAGCAATCGTTCCCACTGCCATCTCCTAGCCGCACCAGGGACGATGGAGCACCCTGGTCCAAGGATCGACCCTCCAGACTGCAGCAACAGGAGTCAGTCTTGATCGCCTGTGATCTCAGCGGCGGCATCAGCGATGCTCCTGGCCACGGATTGGCCGCCCTCCTTGAGAGCCTCTGCCGCCTTCATGGCAGAAGCCTGCACCTGTTTCGCCTTTCCCTTGATCTGATGACCGCGATCGCCGGTCAGATCGCCGAAGGCCGCTTCCAGCCGCCCTTCCACATCTTTGGCTGTGGCACCAGTTCTGGCATCAGTTCTGGCGTCCTTGGTTGTGATGTCTACCGAATCATCCATGCTTTTGTCGCTGTTGTTGGCCATGCCGTTGTCGATCCCAACATCTCCCAAAAACCCTATGGGGTTCGTGAAGGGCCTCGCGTTGGAATGACCGCCAATGCCGCAGTTTCGAGCCACCCGGAATCCGGATCGTTCATGCCACCCATCAAAGGCCTCCGCCAACCCTTCAGGGGTCGGCACCAGAGCGGCATCCACGGCCGCGGACCCGGCAACAGCCAGGCCACCCCAGAGCCCGGCTTCAGGGCATCGGCGTGACGCCCACTCGCAGCCTTGAGCCCTGGTCGGTGGCAATCACCTCGATGCCGCTGCGGATCCGCTCGCGCAGGGCGGCCACATGGCTGATCACGCCGATCAGACGGCCCCCCTCCCGCAGGCGATCGAGTTCATCCATCGCCAGCTGGAGGTTGTCGGGATCAAGGCTGCCGAAACCCTCATCCACGAAGAGGGCATCGAGATGGACACCGCCGGAATGGGCCTGCACGGTGTCGGCCACCCCCAGGGCCAGGGCGAGGGAGGCCTGGAAGGTTTCCCCCCCCGAGAGGCTGGTCACCTCCCGCTCCTCGCCGGTGAAGGCGTCGTGCACCCGCAGGTTGAGACCGGCGTTGCGGCCACCGCGGCCGCCGGCATCAGTGAGCCGCAGCTGGTACCGGCCGGAGGTCATCAGGTCGAGGCGCTGGTTGGCATAAGCGCAGATCTCGGCGAGGTACGCCGAGAGCACCCAGCGCTGCAGGGAGATGAAGGGCGCTGTCTTGCCCTGGCAGCGGTTGGCCACAGCAGCTAGCAGCTCCGAACGGGCTTCCTGGTCCACCAGGGCAGCGGCGAGCCGGCGGTGCTCTTCGCTGAGCCGATCGATGTCCTCCTCCGCGCTGCGGGCCTCGCTGTGGCGTTCCACGGCGGCGGTGCGGGCCTTGTCCGCGGCGGCCTCAGCGGCCTCCGCGGCGGCCGTGTCTGGCCTCTGATCGGGCAACTCCTGCAGGTCCTGGGTGGCCAGGATGGCGCGCTGGCTGGTGAGGGCCTCGTGGAAGGCCTCGATCCTTCGCCGCCAGGCCGACCGTTCGGCTTCGCCCTGCAGGGCCGCCGCCAGGGCCGCCGCATCGACGAAGCCGGCGGCCTCCAGATCGCGGGCCAGCCGGGCAGCCGCCTGCTCCTGACGGGTCCGCAGCCGGGCCGCCGCTTCGCTGCTCTGGGCCAGTGCCCCGAAGGCCTGCTCCACCGCGGTCAGACTCTCCAGCACGGAACGGGGCGCCACTGCCGCCCCAAGGGCCGCCGCCACGGAAGTCTCCAGCGTCAGAGCGCGCTGGGTGTCGTCGTCGGCGCTGCGCTCCTGCACCGCCGCGGTGGTGGTGTCCGCCTGCTGGGACGCCTCCAGGGTCGTGATGCGCCGGGCCTGCTCCGCCAGATTCCGCTCCAGTTGCGGCAGCCGTTCGGCCTGCTGACGCGCCGCCGTCAGAGCCTGTTCGGCCTGGTCGGCAGCCGCCTGGGCCGCGGCTGGATCCTCCGCCGCAGCGCCCGCTTTCTCCAGCACGGCCTGCAGCCGGACACGGATATCGGCCAGGAGAACGGCGGCATCCTGCCGCTCCTGACTGACCCGAGCCAGGGCCGCTTCGGCGGCCTCGATCTGGGCGTCGTCGACCGCGTCCGCGGCGGTGCGGGCGGGCTGGGGATGGTGAGCCGAGCCGCACACCGGGCACGGGTCGCCGGGGGAGAGCCCAGCGGCCAACCGCGCCGCCATGCCGGCCAGCTCTCGGTCGCGCAGGGTCTTGAGCGCCGAGCTGGCCTGCTGCAGCCGTTCGTCCGCGCTTCGCAGGCTCCCGATCGCCTCGCCTTCCAGCCGGCGGCCCTTGCGCACCTGACGGGCCGCTAGGGCCCGCTCGGCCAGGCTGTCCTTCGCCTGGATCAGGCCATCGAGCCGGTCGGCGGCCGATCGGGCGGCCTGGTGGGCGGCCTCCGAGGACTCCCGCTCCTCCCGCAGGCTCTGGAGCTGCTGCCGGGCCTGGTTCAGCTGATCGAGAGCCTGGCACTGCAGCGCCGCCGCCCGGGCGGCCCGTTCACGCGCCTGGCGGGCCTCCTCGGCCTGCCGGGCCAGGCCCTCCACCTCCACCCGCCGGGTGGCCAGGGCGGTGATCGAGCGCTGCAGATCGACGCCCTCCGGAAGACTCAGCAGCGAGAGCGCCCCCACCGCAGCCGGCAGCCCAAGGGCCCCATCCCGCACCAAGGCGGCCCGCTGCAGCTCCCGCCGCAGTCGGAGCTCGAGCTCCTCTAGCTCGCGGCAAGCCGCCTGGTCAGCCTCAAGGCTGGGACGCAGCGCTTCAGCGCGATCGGCCGCGGCGAGCTGCAGCGCCAGGGCTTCGATCGCCGGCCGCTGCGGTTCGAGCTCCGCCAGCCCCGCGCGGGCCGCGGCGCGGCGATCGAAGCGATCGGCCGCCTGAACCACGGCCGCGCGGTGCTGCTGGGCCTGTTCCAGGGTTTCGCTGGCCTGCCGCCGGGCCTCCTCGCTGGCAGCCACCACCCGGCGAATCTGGATCAGCAGCTGGTCGAGGCCGGGCTGATCGGCAGGCGGCACGGCTGCGCTGGGCTGGGCGGGATCGCCAGCGGCCGCAGCGGCTGTCCCCGCGGATGGAGCGGCCGTGCCGACGGCGGCAAGGTGGCCAAAGGGCTGCCATTCCTGAGCGGCCTGCCGGCGCAACCAGGCGAGCTGGCGCTTCTGCTCCTCCAGGCCGCGCTGGGCCGTGCGGGCCTGCTCCTCCAGCCAGCTGCCGGCCCGCTCGTGGATCACCGTCTCGAACAGAGTCTTGAGCAGGGCCTCGCGCTCCTCGGCCCGGGCCCGCAGCACCTCGGCGAACCGACCCTGGGGCAGCAGGATCACCTGGCGGAACTGGGCCGCATTGAGGCCCACGATTCCCTCCACCTCCCGGTTCACCTCACTGGTGCGGGTGGCCACGGGCTGGCGCTCCGCACCCTGCACCCGCAGCAGGGCCGCCGTGGCCAGCTTCTCGGTCGTGCCGGTGCCGCGCTGCTTGGTGGCGGTGTAGGGAGGCGTGCGTTCCACCCGGTAGCGGGCGCCCCCGGCGGAGAATTCCAGCTCCACCCGAGGCACCGCCTGGGCGGGCGCATGGTCGGAGCGCAGGCCCTTCACACCCCGCTCCCCCGACACCTCGCCGTAGAGGGCAAAGCTCATCGCATCGAGCAGGAAGGTCTTGCCGGCGCCGGTGCTGCCGTGGATCAGGAACACCCCTTCGTCGCTGAGGGCGTCGAAATCGATCGACACCCGCTCGGCATAGGGTCCGAACGCTTCGATCACCAGGGCGTGAGGTTTCATCGCTCACCCCCCCGACTGGCCCACTCCAGGGCCTGGCGCAACAGCTCCTGCTCGGCGGCGCTGGCTGGCTCACCCTTCTGATCGGCGAAGAAGAGACCGGCCAGCTCCAGGGGAGAGCGGGCCTCCCGAATCCGCAGGCTGCGCTCGGCGGCAGTGGAGCGTTCCAGCACCGGGGGCTGATGGCGCAACTCCACCGCATAGGGAAAGCGCTCCCGCAGCCGGGCCATCGCCTGGGAGGGCAGCGTGTCATCGGTGAGGATCGCCCGCACCCGCGCCTGCCGCGCCGCCTCAAAGGAAGGATCCCGGCAGAGCATCTCCAGGGTGCCCTGAAGGGTCTGGAGGCGGCGACCCACAGCAAGGGGCACCACCTCCACCGTGGGGGTGCCATCGGCGGCCAGCTCCACGATCCGCACCGACTTGCGCTGCCGCTCCTCGGAAAACGAATAGGGAAGAGGGGTGCCGCTGTAGGCCAGCCGGGGGCCGTCCAACTGCTGGGAGCCATGCAGGTGGCCCAGGGCCACGTAATCGAAACCGGCGAAGGCTTCCACCCCCACCCGGTCCACCTGACCCACGCAGAGTTCCCGCTCCGAATCGGAGCTCTCTCCGCCGGCCACGAAGGTGTGGGCTACCAGCACCGAGCGGGTGCCTGGCCGCCGGGTGAGGTTGCGGTGGATCCGCTCAAGGGCCAAACGCGTGGTGACCTCGTGGCTGAACCGCGGCGGGGGTGGCTGCGTGGCCCTGGTCGCTCCGGGATGCGCGTTGTCCCGCACTTCTTCTTGCTGTTCTTTCTCCCCCTGCTTCGCTGCCTTCTGCATCGCCGCCTTCTGCTTAGCTTCCTGCTCCTCGCCGTCCTGCTCATGCTCGAGCCGGGCCAGCAACCGCGGCCCATCCACCATCGGTTCGAGATACGGCATCGGGTAGACCGCCACCGGAGCACCACCGTCAGCGGGCTCCACAAGAACCGGCTCGGCGGCGCGGGTCACGGCCCCGCGGATCGTCACGCCCAGATCAGTGAGCAGCTGGTCGTAGACCGAAACGCGCACGTGGGAATCGTGGTTGCCCGCGATCGCCACCACAGCGATCCCACTGCGGCGCAGTCTGGCCAGAGTGTCGTTGAACAGCGACACCGCCTCCGCTGGCGGGATGGCGCGGTCGTAGAGGTCACCGGCGATCACCACCAGATCCACCGCCGCCTCCCGGGCCAGATCCACAATCCGATCGAGAGCTTCGGCCTGCTCCTCGAGCAGAGAAGTGCCGTGGAAACTGCGCCCGAGGTGCCAGTCGGAGGTGTGAAGCAGGCGCATGAGGCGACGTTAAGGCCGCCGCTCAGCAGCGTGGACCGATGTGGCCGATGATTGGTCGAGCGCCCCACATCACGGCCGTGCCCATACCAGGAGCTGCAGGACCATCAGGGCGCTGGCGAACGGTCATGGGCCGCATGGTCTGGATCGGGCTTGGCATTGGAGTTGCGGCTGGGGCTGGGGCTGGAATCGGGACCGGGAGCGGGATCGGAATCAGCGAAGGGTTCGGAATCGGGGTCGGCGGCTTGGTCGCCCTAGTCCACGCCGCTCCTGCCACGGCAAAAACAAACACGGCCGACAACATTACGGCCGCCGCCCTCCCCGTCACGCAAGGAAGCAACCCGGCCGCAGGCCCTCACCAAGCTGCCCAGCCCGCTGCGGCAGCCGTCACCGCCCCCCCGGGCGCTCCACTCCCCCCGACAGCGACCACGGACTCCTCAGCCGCACCGCTCGCGCCGGCAGCAGCCACTCCCCCCTCAGTCCATCCACTCCACCGGGAAGCCACCACCGCCGGCCCTGCCGCTCCGCTGCCACCGCGTGCGACCACCGCAGCACCGTTCCCACCAGCGAGCGGATCCACGCAGGCACCGGCCCCGCCGTCGCCCCAGATCGCCCGGGACGAATGGAAGGAGTGCGCCTACAACGGCGAGACGATCGGCTGCCGCGATGAGCAGCTGACCGATGGCCTGCGCATCATCTGGAAGGACGGGCTGCGCATGAGCTACCGCGAGCGGCCGCCGCGGCGTCCCGGCGAACCGGTGTATCTGGAGGATCGTTATGGCGGCCTGTGGCGCAGGGAGCTGCTGGTGCAGGGCAACACCGTGCTCACCAACCTGCGCACCGGCAACAGGATCCTCGTGCCCTTACGGCTGGTCTGCAGACCACCCCTCAAGGGCGAAGTCGGCTACTGCCGCCCCTGAGGAGGAATCCAGAGACAGGCGGGTCCCGAGGGCGATGCCGCAGAGTCCCGGCAGTGATCCGGCAGGATCCAGGCGGCCAGCCGCTCAGGCCTTGAGCGGCTCGGCGATCAGGGCCCAGCCCATGCCGGGCGCAAAGGCGTAGTGGTTGTTGCCATCCACCATCCAACGGCGACCGAAATTGCGACGGCTGTAGGAGAGGCCGGCACCATTGCGACTGCCATACACGCCGGAGAGCAGATCGAGATCGCCGTTCGGATCATTCACGATCACTGCCTTGGCGTCGTAGCCCACCACACACAGCCAGTGACCATCGCCGTAGGGGGCCTCCACCGGTCCTTTGTGGATGAAGCCGCAGGGAACCGGCACACCCCGGTTGATCTGGGCCTCGATCGTGCTGAAGTCCGCGTGGGTCTCGAGGCGGGCCTGAATGCCGAGGCTGTCAAGGGCCTGGATCTGAGCCTGGGCATCGGTGGTGTCGCCGAACTGATGCACCAGGCTCAGGTAGCCATCCTCCCCACCAGGCACCGCACCGGGCTTGAGGGCGGCCACGAGCATGGCGCAGCTGGAGCTGAAGCACATGCGATGGGCTTCCTCGGTGCTGGAGGCCAGCTGGGAGAAATAGGGCACCTTGAGCAGGCGAACGGTCGACTCCGCTGTTGCAGCCGTGCCTGCATCGGGGAACAGGGCCAGGGCCTTGGCGTAGTAGCTCTCTCGCTCCTCCAGCCCATTGGCCGGATCGCGGCCGTTCACCAGCCGCGAAATGCGGCGGCAGCTGGCACCCCGGTCCACTTCGGCGTTGATGCCGTTGCGGTGCCACCAGAAGCCCGCCGAGGTGAAGGGGTAGTGGGTGGCCACGTAGGCATGGCCTTCCATCACGCCCGGGTCGCCGATGAACTGGGCGAAGGCCTCGTAGTTGGCCCGACCGGTGAGCTGAATCACGCCGGCACCCTTGAAGCGCGGACCATCACCGCTCTGGGTGTTGCCCAGATCGCGACGCCCCTCGTAGGCGCGGCCATCGGCCAGTTCCTCCAGCCAGCGCAAGCCGCCGGATTCGTGGGCGATCTGGGCCAGAAAGTGACGGATCCGGGCGGGGGAGTCGATCTCGAAGCGGTGCAGACAGGCATTGAGATCGGCCAGTTGCTCGGCGGTGATCGTGCGGCCGAAGACCTCCTCGCACTGGGCGACGCTGATCAGGTCCTGCTGGGGTGGGGCCGGGGGCGCCGTGCGGAAGCGAACGGCGAAGTCCTCCAACGTTGTGGGCGGAATCTGCCCCTGCAACCAGGTCCAGGCCTCGATCTGATGCGGCAGACCTTTGCTGTAGCGAACCGCATCGGTGAGCTGGATGGGATCCATGAGTTGTCCGAGCGACTGGCGTGATCGTTATGGGCAATGTATCCAGCAACGGCCAATGGCGCCATCGGTTCAAGAGCAAAACTCAAGACCAGAACCCAAGGCCGGCAATGAATCTCACAAACCAGATCACAATCGAGGCACAAACCAGGGCGTACCCTCCGCGGAGCTCCAGGATCAACGATCTGCCGTCAACAACCATCGCTGAATTCGGGGGATCAGCTCCGTCAACTCAGGCTATGGCAGCTGATCCGGATTGAGATCTCACCAGAATGCACAGGAATGGGAAGCAACAGCATTGAACAGAGCCACTGTCTTCGGAATACGTTGCAGCACATCATCCGGCTGGTGTTGATCAGAGGCCAGGCGAGAAAACCAGGGACCTTGGGTACACCGTTCCAGCGAAGCTGTTTCACGGAGTGAGCGCACAACGCGGATCTTCCCTTCAAGAGGCTGCCGGGCCTCCTGCCCCGAGATCGATCTGGAGCCGGATCACATTGAAGCCATCCTCCAGGGCGTAGCCGAAACGGGAGCTGAGGCTGCGCACCAGGTGGATGCCCAGTCCACCGATGGCCCGGTCGTCGAGGTCACCGGCCAGATCGGGAGGGGCGGCCTCCAGGGGGTTGAAGGGGGGGGTGCCGTTGTCTCGGCATTCCAGGTGGAGGTCGTTGCCGGAGCGGCTCAGATCAAGGCTGATGCGGGCCTGTTCACCGAGGTGGGCGCAACCATGGCGGATGGTGTTGTTGAGGAGTTCGTCGATCACCACCATCAGGCGGCGCTGCAGGGAGCGCGCGATGCCCTGCTCGCCGCAGAACGCCTCGACCCGCTCCTTCACCCCCGGCAGGGCGTCGAGGTCATTGGCGACCTCCAGGTGAAGGGAGGCCGACCGGGGTGAATCCTGGGCTGCTAGTAGGGGGCCGGCGACCACGAGAGGGAGGGGCGTCAGGGGAGAACCGACCGCATCGTGACGGAGGTTGCCTTTGGTGGCATCTTCCGCATCCGATCCGGTGCTCTGAATCGCGAGGGTGTCTCCCTGAAGCCGCACCAACATCATGGTGATGTCGTCGCGCTGATCCTCCCCGGCGGCGAATGTCCGCAGTTCGCGCATCAGCAGGCGCACTTGACGGCGGCTGCTCTGGGGGGGCTGCGCGCCCAGCCGATCCAACAGACGTGGCAGCCCGAAACGGCCTCCCTCTCGATTAAAGGTCTCGTTCACCCCGTCGGTGTAAAGCAGCAAGGCATCGCCCTGGCGAAGGTTGGTGCGTGATTCGCCGTAGTCGCAGCCCTCCACCACACCGAGGGCAGGGCCATGCACCGGCCGCTGGAGTTCCGGCGCGGCACCGGAGCGCAACAGGATCAGGGGTGTATGGCCGGCATTGCACCAGCGCAATTCGCCACTGCGGAGTTCCAACGTGGCCACCAGCAGGGTGGTGAAGGCGCAGTCGTCGTTGTTGTGGCAGAGGCGCTGATTAATGCGACGCATGATGGCGGCCGGGGAATCGAGCACCTCGGCATAGGAACGCAGCAGGCTGAGACAGGTGCTCATCAACAGGGCCGCCGGCATCCCCTTGCCCGCCACATCGCCGATGCAGAACAAGAAGCGTTCACGGCCCAAGGCGATGCCGTCGTAGAGATCACCCCCCACCTCCTTGCTCGGCACCATCAGGACGCCGGCATCAAGGCCCGGGGTGAGGATCTGCAGCTCCCGCTCGCTCAGCAGCAGATCCCGCTGAATGCGGCTGGCCAGCATCACCTCCTCCTGAAGGCGGCGGTGAGCAGTTTCCAGCGCAGCGGTGCGCTCCTGAACCTGAAGTTCGAGGTGGCGGTTGCGCTCCTCCAGCAGCATCTGCTGGCTGCGCCGGTGTTGCGCCTCCCGCAGTGCGATCGCCACGGCCGAGGCCATCACGATGCTCAGCACCAAGGCCTCGGCCAGTTGCAGCCCCGTGATCTCGGCCCGCAGCGTGCTGCGGATCCAATCGCCCTGCACCTGATAAAGCGCCCTGGCCTTCAGTTTCGGGATCGGCGCCACCAGCAGAAAGTTGCGGCCGTCGGGATAGACGCCAATGCGAGGAGCGCCACCCTGGCGCTTCAGAAAGGTTTCGAAGCGGGCCGGCAACCGCTCGCCCTTGGCCGGCACCCCACCCTCGCGGGCCAGGATCTGGCCGTCCTCGCGCACCACGTAGAGCGGCCGGGCCACCGCTCCCCGGGACCGCGTTTCCATCATCTCGCCGCCCTGCTCCTCCACCAGGCTGCTCAGCAGGGTGGCGACCTCGATGTCGTGCCCCACCGATCCCGCCCAGTGCCCATCCCGCTGGAACGGCGCGACCAGGCTGATCAACCATTCGCGCGCCGCCGGGTCGTAATCGGCTTCGGTCCAGCGGGGGCCACCGCCGGGATTGAGGGAAGGATTGGTGAGCTGCACCCAGGGGGTGGAGCGGTAGTCGAGATCGGCACTGGCGTTGGCCACGAAGCCGGGATTGCCGGGCCAGTAGATCACCTCGCCATTGGTGAGCGGCAACACCCAGCTGTTCACCAGCAGATCGTTTTCGGCCCCCATGCCAAACAGGCGGGTGATCTCCCGGGCCCGCACGAAGAAACGGCGGTTGGCCGCGGTGAGCGGCACCCCGGGCGGGATCCACAGCGCCGCGTCACGCTCCGCGTCGAATCCGCGTGCCGGCGTTCGCCAGGCGCCATCGGCATCGCGCTGCACCTGACGGCTCAGGTCATCCCCACCGCCGATGGTGCCGGTATCAGGAGAGGAGATCAGGGCGGCGAAACGGATCACGCCCTTCTCCGCTTCCGCCAAGGTGGCATCGAGCCGCCGCAGGTTGTTGTCCACTTTGAGCCGCTGGCTCACCAGCACCTTCTCGACCAGATAGCTGCCCAGGCGCTCCTGAAGCACCTGGGAACCGGCCACAGCAGCGCCCAGCAACAGCAGGGTGCTCAACAGGATGGGGCGCCCGGAAGCAGCAGGGAGGCCCAGAGAGAAGGGCATCAGGCGCTCCAGTCGTCGCAGGATGGGGTCAGATGAGGTGTCAGAGGTCATCGGTTCCCGCTCGATGGTCCGTCAGAGCACCAAACCGGCCAGCACCAGGGCCTGGTTGCGTTGAGATTGCTTCTGAGCCATCGCCTGCAGAACCATTTTCATCTCCGGCTCTTCCTGGCGCAGCCGCTCGAACACGCTGCGGTTGAGCACGAGGGCATCCACATAGGTGCGGGCCACGGCGCTGCAGTTGCGGCGCTCCTGGAGGAAAAAGGAAAGATCGCCGATGTGATCACCACCGTCAACGCGGCGGATCTCTTCAGGCACAGGCAGATCACCCTGGATCTCCGCCTCTCCCTTGGTGATGAACACGATCTCCTGGCCCTTCTCGTGAGCATTGAGCAGGGGCGTGCCGGGGGGGTAAGTGCGGGGCTGCAGCAGCTGGAGCAGCCGCTTCTGCAAGGGGGCGGGGGCGGCGGTGAACAGAGGCACCCGCTGCACGGTGTCGCGCAGCATGCTGTAAGTGACCTCCGCGCGCAATTCGGCGGGCAATTGATCGAAAAGCACACTCGCATCAAACCCGCGGGTGCGGGACCATTGGTAATCGTTGAAACGACGCACCCGGGTGATCACGCCGGGATCGACACCATTGAGGCTCAGATAGGAGGCGATCGCCGACTGCTGCTTGCGGAATTCAGAACGCCCTCCATCCAGCTGATTAAGGATGCTCACCACGTTCCCCACAGCAAACGCATAGAGCGTGGCCCCAGTGATCATCATCAAGATCGCCAGGATGATCTCAGGTTGGGTCTTCGGCACGATATCGCCATAGCCAACTGTGGCCAGGGTGGTAACGGTCCAGTAGAGGGAATGAAGATAGAGATCGAAAAAATTATTGCGGGAGAGTTCAAGCCTCTGGATCCAACCCTGGGGATCAAAATCCCGCAAACCGATCCACAGCCACAGGCAGGTGATCCAGTTGGTGATGAGCATAATGCTCATGCCATAGCGAAGCATCCGCAGCACTGCGCTGTTGAGCAACTGGATGTCTTCCCAGCGGGAAGTGATGCGAAACAACTGCTGCAAGCGCAGCAGCGGTAGCACCGAGATCAGGCTGAGGCCCCGAAAGGTGCTGTTGAGCAGGAAGAAAGGAAGGTTGGCCAGGATGTCGAGCCAGAACCAGCCGCGCAGGTAATGGCGGGCGATGCGGCGGCGGTCCCGCACCACAACACCCTGGCTCTCATAGGTCGTGAAGAAGGTGAGGGCCGCATCCACCAGGCCAATAGCGCTGAAGGCATTCCACCAGGTGGTGAGGTTATGGCCATAGCTGAAGCCCTGGATCAGTTCAAGCGGCAGGATCAGCCCGGTGGCCAGGGCAATGGCACAGATGAGCACATCCCAGCACACCTTGAAGCGGCTGTTCTCCCGAATCAGCCGCATGGCACAAGGCAGGAGCGGGCCTCATCCAGGCTGGAGACAATCTCGAAGAGGGGCGAGAAGCCGGCCATGTCGAAGATCTCGCGTACTTCGTCATTGAGGCCGCTCAACAGCAGGCGTCCTTCGCTGGCCTTGAGGCGCTTGAGCGAGGAAAGAAACACCCTCAGCCCCACCGAGCTCACGTAATCCATCTCGGTGAGTTCGAGGATGATCCGCCGTGCTCCCCGATCGAGATGCTCGACCAAGAGGCTCTCCAGCTGACCGGAGCTGTTGGTATCGAGGGCTCCTTCAACGCGAATGATCAAGAGATCTTCAGCGCTGTAGCCCGCTGCCTCCTGGGCTGCGGCAGGCTCGACGACAATCGAAACGTTCACGCCAGGTTCATCTCTGTCGGAAGGTAGCAGAGGCCACCCTTCTTGGGCATGCCCATCGGGCCTGCTGCCTCAGCTGACCGGGTGAGCTGACAGATGGACCAAAACCCTGCATGCTGGCCCGATGCAATCCTCCGGCTCCAAGCTGGCGACTCCGCGGCACTGGCTGGACCAATCCGCCTTGCGGCTGCGATCCCTGGGTCCACGGCAGCTTCTGGGCGCAAGTCTCGTGCTGATCAGCGCGGCGGTGGGCGGCTGGGCGGTGTTCTGGCTGGTGCCCACCGAGGTGGTGGGCAAGGGGGTGTTGCTCCTGCCGGACAACGCCGGCCTGCTGGATGCCCGGGCTGCTGGCCAGGTGCGCCGCCTGCCGATCCGCGTTGGCGACCAGGTGAAGCGGGGCCAGGTGCTTGTGGAGCTCTACCTGCCGGTGCTGGAGAAGGAGCTGGAGCAGCAGCGCGCCAACCTGCGCGAATTGGAGCGTCAGAACCTGGCGCTCGATGAGCGCGATCGGCTGCGCCTCGAGACGGAGAAAACGAGCGTGGATACGGCGCTGGCCAAGCTGCGGGGCGATTCGGAGCGCTACGCCGCGCTGCGCAGCACCTATGCCAGCAAGCTGCGCAATCTGGAATGGCTGGCCCGCCGCGAGGTGGTTGCCCCCCTCTCCAGCGAGGTGGTGAATGCCGAGCAGGGCCTCACCAACACCGGCGTGAGCCTCGATCAAGTGCGGATCGAGGAGAAAAAGGTGCTCACCGTCTACCAGCAGGTGAAGCTCGCCATCGAGACCGAAGCCCTGCAGCGGCGCTACACGATCGACGACCTGCGCCGGCGGATCCGGGTCACCGAGGCCCGGCTGGCCTACGAGGGCAAACTCCACGCCGACCGCGACGGCCAGGTGCTCGATGTGCAGGTGATCCCCGGCCAGACCGTGGCCGTAGGGCAGCGGCTCGGCACCATCGGCCGTCTCGCCAATGGCGTGCCGCTCCAGGCCGTGTCCTACTTCGCCCCGGCCGATGCCCGCCGGCTGCGGAACGGCATGCCGGTGGAGGTGGTGCCCCAGTGGGATCAGCGCAGCCGTTTCGGCGGCATCGTGGGCAAGGTACGCCAGGTGAACACCCTGCCCGCCACTGAGGAGGACATCTCCACCACAATCGGCAACCCGCAGCTGGCCAAGGCCCTGGTGGAGGCTGGTCCGGTGATGCGGGCCGTGATCGATCTGGAACGGGACCCCGACAGCCGCGATGGCTTCCGCTGGACCCTCTCCAACGGCAGCTCGGTGTTTCCGGTCCGGGAAGGTCTCACCGTGGAGAGCCACGCCTATGTGGAATGGCGCACGCCCCTCTCCTACGTGCTGCCTGGGCTGCGCTCGATCACGGGCGGGTATCGAAGCCGCGCCATCGACCGAAGCTGGAAGCGAGGCCTGGAGCCAGGAGGGGCCGCAAGTTGGTGAAACCCACAGGCCGCATTCTGTTGCGTCAGGAGCTGCCCTGGCTGGTGGCCGAGGTGGTGCTGCTGGTGGTGATCGCCAACGCCAACCCCCCGGAACTCTGGTTCTGGCTGGTGCTGCTGGTGGTGATCCTGGGCTACCGGATCGAGCGCTTCCTGGCTGGGGGGGAGGGGCCATCCGGCTAGCAGTTGTCTCTCACCACGTTCTTCAAGCCAGGCACGCGAACGCCTTGCCATGAGACCCCTCACGGACGAGGCAAGGGGTAGGAGACGGCGGCGATGCATGGTCTCACAGCGCCTTTCCCCTAGGGAATCTACAGGGATGCAACATTAAGGCAACAGGGATCGGTGGTGTGTCTCGCTTCGCGGGAGTGACGCGGCTCACACCAGGCAAGTCAGCCAATGTGCAGACTGGAAGGGTATCCAATGAAGCAGGTCTCATGGGTTAAGTGGCTATCGCTGCTTTGGGAGTGCAAGTCCGTTGTCTATGTGAGTCTTTTGTCTAAGACCAGAAAAGTCCTAGAATCCCTGGCCTTGAATCAGTTGCTCGCGAT
>Ga0114972_10000248_pt1 | contig 39661 bp, 39 predicted proteins | sample M_140807_EF_Meta_FD_87354 | JGI IMG/M metagenome (GOLD analysis project Ga0114972, IMG submission 87354) | Freshwater microbial communities from Lake Montjoie, Canada to study carbon cycling - M_140807_EF_MetaG | ecosystem: Environmental > Aquatic > Freshwater > Lake | place: Lake Montjoie... | reverse complement strand
TAGAGCATGCTGCGTTCACATGCGTTCACGCAGCCCGCTCTAGCATGTGTTGGATCGCGCGGTTCAGCGCCTTCGGCGATGCCGCCTCAACGCATCCCGCTCTAACGCTTGAGCGACCCTAGGATACCTCGGGTCAGCGCCCGGCCGATCTCCCGCGCCGCGCTTTTCGCCATGGCCTCGGCCGGGCTTTGCCGCTTGCCATCACCCATCAGGATGGACCCGAGAATGCCGCCAAGGCTGGAATCCGGGGCCGGGGCAGCGGCGCGGGTGCTGCGCGGCGCGGGCGGCGGGACGGGGAAGTTCCGCGTCGGCATCAGGATGCCGCCCCAGGGATCGTCGCTTCGCACCGGCGTGGGCCCGGACCGCTGCGGGCCGGTCGCGGCGGGGGAGAGAACCCGCCCGTTCAGCCGCTCAAAGGCGCTCTCGCGGTCGATGTCGATGTCGTAGTGGCCAGCAATGGGGCTTTTCGCCAGCAGTGCCTGGCGTTCCTCACGCGTGATGGCGCCGATCCGCCCGCGCGGCGGGGCGATGCGCGCCTGTTCCACCGGGCTCGGCGCCCCATCCTCCTGCAGGGTTGAGACCAGCGCCTCGCCGACCGCGAGCGTGGTGATCGCCTCCTCCACCCGCACCCGGGGGTTGGGGCGGAAGGTCTGCGCCGCCGCCTTCACCGCCTGCTGTTCCAGCGGCGTATAGGCCCGCAGCGCGTGCTGCACGCGGTTGCCGAGCTGGCCCAGCACCGCCGCTGGCAGGTCGAGCGGGTTCTGGGTGACGAAATACACGCCCACCCCCTTGGAGCGGATCAGCCGCACCACCTGTTCGACCTTGTCGACCAGCGCGCGCGGCGCCTCCTTGAACAACAGATGCGCCTCATCGAAGAAGAAGACGAGCTTCGGCTTGGGCAGGTCGCCGACCTCAGGCAATTCCTCGAACAGCTCGGCCAACAGCCACAGCAGGAAGGTGGCGTAGAGCCGGGGCGACTGCACCAGCTTATCGGCCGCCAGCACATTCACCGCGCCACGCCCGGCGGGGGTGACCAGCATCAGGTCCTGCAGCGCCAGGGCGGGTTCGCCGAAGAATTGCTCGCCGCCCTGCTGTTCCAGCACCAGCAGCCGGCGCTGGATGGTGCCCACGCTCTGCTTGCTCACCTGCCCGTAGCGGCTTTGCAACTCCGAGGCGCGGTCGCCGACATGGGTCAGGATGGCGCGGAGATCCTTGAAATCCAGCAGCAGCAAGCCTTCGTCATCGGCCAGCTTGAAGGCGATGTTGAGCACGCCTTCCTGGGTGTCGTTCAGCTCCAGCATGCGGGACAGCAACATCGGGCCCATCTCGGCCACGGTCGCGCGCAACCGGTGGCCCTGTTCCCCGAAGACATCCCAGAACACCACCGGGGAGGCTTCGTAGGCGAAATCGGCGATGCCCATCGCCGCCGCCCGCGCTTCGATCTTCGGGTTGGCGGTGCCGGGCTGGGAGATGCCGGCGAGGTCGCCCTTGATATCGGCGCAGAAGACCGGCACCCCGGCGCGGGAGAAAGCCTCCGCCAGCACCTGCAATGTTACCGTCTTGCCGGTGCCGGTGGCGCCGGCGATCAGCCCATGCCGGTTGGCCCGGGACAGCAGCAGACCGCAGGGGCTCTCCCCCTGGCCGATCAGGATACTTTCCGCCATCGCCGCCTCTCCCGCCGCCTTCTTTCCAGATATAGGGGTCTGGCCGATTCCCCGCCAAGGCTGCTCTACCCGGGTGCCTTTCGCTTGCCGGGGGCCGGGCAGATCGCTACACCATGGCCCAGCGCGCGGTGGGGTTCCCCTGCCGCGCGTCATCTGTCGCGCGACGGGCCTGATGGGCATGCCCGGCCGCGACACCCCGGACCCCGCATCCCGCGGCCGGCCCGGACCCTGACCGATTGAGGAGGTCCAAATGCCCAAGATGAAGACGAAGTCGTCGGTGAAGAAGCGTTTCAAGATCACCGCCACCGGCAAGGTGCTGGGCGGCCCGGGCAAGAAGCGGCACAACCTGTCCGCTCGCTCCTCCAAGGTGAAGCGGCAGAACACCGGCAATCAGGTGCTGCGCCACCAGGACGGCCTGACGGTCCAGCAATGGACGCCCTACGGGCTTGCTCGGTAAGGAGGCGGACCAATGGCACGTGTAAAGCGGGGCGTCACAGCGCACGCCCGTCATAAAAAAATCCTCAAGCTCGCCAAGGGCTATGTCGGCCGCTCCGGCTCGACCTTCCGCCCGGCGCTCGAGCGGGTTGAGAAGGCGCTGCAATACGCCTATCGCGACCGCCGCAACAAAAAGCGGGACTTCCGCGGCCTCTGGATCCAGCGGATCAATGCGGCGACGCGCGAACACGGGATGACCTATTCGCAGTTCATCTTCGGCGTGAAGAAGGCGGGCATCGAGCTGGACCGGAAGGTCATGGCGGCGATCGCCTTCGACGATCCCGCGAGCTTCGCGACGCTGGTCGAAAAGGCCCGCGCCGCCCGCGGGTGAACGGCCGTTCCGGATCGGCGATACGCGAGGGCCGCTCCCGGCAGGGCGCGGCCTTTCGCTTGTGGGGATGGGCGGATGAGCGAGGATCTGGCGGCGCTGGCCGCGGCAACCGAAGCGGCGCTGGCAGCGGCCGATGACCTGCGCGCCTGGGATGCGGTACGGGTCGGCGTCCTCGGCCGCAATGGCAGCCTGACCGCGCTGCTCAAGGGCCTGGGGCTGGTGCCGGCGGACCAGCGCAAGGACCGTGGCGCGGCGCTGAACCGGCTGAAGACCTCGCTGGAAGCGGCGATCGAGGCGCGGCGCGTGGCGCTGGACGGCGCCGCGCTGGATGCCCGGCTGCTGGCCGAAAAGCTGGATGTCTCCCTCCCCCCGCGCCCCGGCCTGCCGGGCGGTGAGGGCGGCATCCATCCGATCAGCCGTACCCTGGAAGAACTGACCGCGCTGTTCGGCGCCATGGGCTTCGCCGTCGCCGAGGGCCCGGATATCGAGAGCGACTGGCTGAACTTCTCCGCGCTCAATATCCCCGAACACCATCCGGCGCGGCAGGACCACGACACCTTCTACCTGCCTGCGGGGGCTGACGGTCGCCGCCCGGTGCTGCGCACCCACACCTCGCCGGTGCAGGCGCGCACCATGCTGGGGCAGGCGCCGCCGATCCGCGTCATCGTCCCCGGCCGCACCTACCGCGCCGACCACGACGCGACCCATTCGCCGATGTTCCACCAGGTCGAAGGCCTGGTGATCGACCGCGGCATCCATCTCGGCCACCTGAAGGGCTGCCTGGTCGATTTCCTGCGCGCCTTCTTCGGCATCGCTGGCCTGCCGGTGCGCTTCCGCGCCAGCTACTTCCCCTTCACCGAGCCCTCGATGGAGGTCGATATCGGCTGGAGCCGCAAAACCGGCGAACTCGGCAAGGGCGGCGATTGGCTGGAGATCCTCGGCAGTGGCATGGTGCATCCGCGCGTGCTGGCCAATTGCGGCATCGATCCGCGGGAATGGCAGGGCTTCGCCTTCGGCATGGGGATCGAGCGCATCACCATGCTGAAACACGGCATGCCGGATCTGCGCCCCTTCTACGACAGCGATATCCGCTGGCTGCGGCACTGGGCGACCAGCCCGCTGGCCCCGCCCTCCCTGGCCGAGGGGGTGTGAGATGAAGTTCACCCGCCGCTGGCTCGCCCGGCATCTTGACAGTGAGGCCTCGCTTGATGACCTCCTCGCCGCGCTGAACCGCATCGGCCTGGAAGTTGAAGGCGTCGAGGATCGCGCCGCCGCCCTTGGCGGCTTTCGCATCGCCCGCGTGGTGGAGGCGATGCAGCACCCCAACGCCGATCGGCTGCGGGCGCTGAAGGTCGATCCCGGCGACGGGCAGCTGCTGTCTGTCGTCTGCGGCGCGCCCAATGCGCGGGCGGGGATGCTGGGCGTGCTGGCGCTGCCCGGCGCCTTCATCCCCGGCACCGGCATCACCCTGAAGAAGGGCGAAATCCGCGGCGTGGCGTCGGAGGCGATGATGCTCTCGGCGCGGGAGATGGGCCTCGGCGACGATCATTCGGGCATCGTCGATTTGCCGGAGACCGCCCCGGTCGGGGAGAGCTATGTCCGCTGGGCCGGGCTCGACGATGCGGTCATTGAGATCAGCGTCACGCCCAATCGCGGCGATGCGCTGGGCGTCCATGGCATCGCCCGCGACCTTGCCGCCGCCGGGCTCGGCCGGCTGAAGCCACTGGATCGACCGGCAATCGCCGCCGCCTATCCGGCACCGCTGGCCTGGGAGATCGCCGACCCGCACGCCTGCCGCTGGGTGCTGGGGCGCGCCATCCGCGGGGTGCAGAACGGCCCCTCTCCGCAATGGCTGCAGGACCTGCTGACGGCGATCGGCCTTCGCCCGATCAACGCGCTGGTCGATGTGACCAACTACTTCACCTTCGGCCTCGGCCGGCCGCTGCATGTCTTCGACGTGGCCAAGGTGCACGGCCGGACGCTGACCCTGCGCATGGCCCGGCCGGGTGAGACGCTGCTGGCGCTGAACGGCAAGACCTATGCGCTGGGCGAGGAGGACGGCGTCATCGCCGACGCCGCCGGGCCGGAAGCGCTGGGCGGCATCATCGGCGGCGAGCCGTCCGGCTGCGACGAGACGACGACCGAGTGCTTCATCGAATGCGCGGTCTTCGACCCCGTGCGCATCGCCCGCTCTGGCCGCCGCCACGACATCCGCACCGATGCGCGCCAGCGCTTCGAACGCGGCGTCGATCAGGCGCTGCCACCAGCCGCGCTCGATCTGGCGACCGCCATGATGATCGAGCTTTGTGGTGGCGAGGCAAGCGAGGTGGCCGAGGCCGGCCAACCGGCCGCCTGGCAACGCGCGGCCAGCCTGCGCTTCGAACGCCTCGGCAGCTTTGGCGGCGCCGCGGTGCCGGCCGATGAGGCGGTGGCCGCGCTCGAACGCCTGGGCTTCACGGTGCAGGCCCGCGACGCTGTGCAGGTGACGGTGGCGGTGCCGCCCTGGCGCAATGACGTGGCGCAGCCGATCGCGCTCGATCAGGCGCCCGGGCTTGATGCCGCGCGCGCGGCGGCGGCCGCCGCCGGCTGCGCCGAGGTGGAAGCGGAATGCGACCTGATTGAGGAAGTGCTGCGGCTGCGCGGCCTGGATGCGGTGCCGCCGGTCTCCCTGCCGGTCGCCGGCATCATCCCGCCCGCCGCGCTGACGCCGAAACAGGCCCGGGCGGTGCTGGCGCGGCGCGTGCTCGCGGCGCGCGGGCTGCTGGATTGCGTCAGCTTCGCCTTCCTGGAAGCCAAGACGGCGGCGCTGTTCGGGGAAACGCCGGCGACGCTACGGCTGGAAAATCCCATCGCCGCCGATCTCGACCAGATGCGGCCGACGCCGGTGGCCTCCCTGGCGATCGCCGCCGCGCGCAATGCGGCGCGCGGCTGGCCCGATCTTGGCCTGGCCGAACTCGGCGCGGCCTATCGCGGCCCGGGGCCTGAGGACCAGGCGGCGGTGGTGGCCGCGCTGCGCGCCGGGCAGACGCCACGGCACTGGGCCAGCATCGCGCGCCCGGTGGAGGCGCTGGACGCCAAGGCCGATGCGCTGGCGGTGCTGGAGGCGCTGGGCGTGCCGCTGGCCGCCGTAATGCTGACAACCGATGCGCCGGGCTTCTACCACCCCGGGCGTAGCGGTGTGCTGCGCCAGGGGCCGAAGACCGTGCTCGCTACCTTCGGCGAGTTGCATCCGCGCATCGCCGCCGCGCTCGACCTGACAGGGCCGGTTGTGGCCTGCGAGGTCTTCCTCGACGCCATCGCCGAGCCGAAGCGGCGCAAGCGCGGCGCGCCGGACCTGCCGGCCTTCCAGCCGGTGCGGCGCGACTTCGCCTTCCTGGTCGATGCCGCAACGCCGGCCGAGGCGCTGCTGCGCGCGGCGCGCGGCGCCGATAAGGCGCTGATCGCCGATGCCCAGCTGTTTGACCGCTACGCCGGCGACAAGCTGCCGCCGGGCAAGGTCAGCCTCGCCATCCAGGTCACGCTGCAGCCGCGCGCGGCGACGCTGACCGATGCCGAGATCGAGGCGGCGGCGCAGAAGATCGTCGCCGCTGTCGGCAAGGCGACCGGTGCGACGCTGCGGGGTTAGGATGCGGGCGCGCGGCCTGCTGTGCGGGCTGGCGCTGCTGTCTGCCTGCGCCCAGCCGGCGCCGCCGCTGCCCGAGGCCGCACCGCTGCCCTACCCGCCTTCGGTCCGCGCGCGCATCCTGCACTTCGCGCTGGGCGAGTGGCGGGACTGGGGCAGCGTGACGCTCGATGCGACGACGCGCCCGCCTGCCGCTGGCGCGGAAGCCGCGATCGAGAATTTCCCCCGCGTCCTCGCCTATTGGCGGGCAGTGCCGCAGGGGCGGGGTGCGATCGCCGAGAACCGCCCGCTTTATGCCGCGGCTCTGGCGGGCGAGCCCGACGGGGCGGAGCTGTGGCGCGAGCCCGCCTGGTCGGCGGCCTTCATCTCCTGGGTCATGGCCGCGGCCGGCGTCGATACGCGGGAGTTTCCGCCCAGCGCGGCACACGCGACCTATGTCGATGCGCTGATCCGCGATGCCGCCCGCTTTCCCGCAACCGCCCCCTTCCTGCCCTTCCTGCCCCGCGAGCGGGCGGCGGCGGTGGGCGACCTGCTCTGCGCCGATCGCAGCCGGGCCCCGCTGACCGATTGGCGCCAGCGGACCGCCGATGGCGGGCGGTTCCGGCCGATGCATTGCGATATCGTCGTCGCCACCAGCCCCGGCCGTGTCGAGGTCATCGGCGGCAATGTCCGCGATGCCGTAACCCGCACCCACTTCCCAACGGATGCCTCCGGCCTTCTACTGCCGGAAAGCCCGGGCGCACCCATCTGGTTCGCCTTGTTCCGCAACCGCCTTGGCCGCCTGCCGCCCTGGAGCAACGACCCATGACCGATCTCTTCGCCCCCCTCACCCTGCGCGGCGTCACGCTGCGCAATCGCATCGGTGTCTCCCCGATGTGCCAATATTGCTGCAACGACGACGGCATGCCGACCGACTGGCACCTGCAGCATCTGCTAAGCCGCGCCGCAGGCGGCGCCGGGCTGGTGATCGCGGAAGCCTCGGCGGTGACGCCGGAAGGGCGGATCGCGCCGGGCGATCTTGGCATCTGGAACGATGCGCAGACCCCCGGCCATGCGCGGCTGGCGCGCGGCATCGCCGCGCTCGGCTCGGTGCCCGGCATCCAGATCGCCCATGCCGGGCGTAAGGCGAGCCGGGGTCCCGGCTGGGTCCACGCAGTGGCCACGCCGGGCTGGACCGCCCTTGCCCCCTCGGCCGAGGCCTTCGGCGACTACGCCATGCCGCGGGCGATGACCGAGGGCGACATCCTCTCGACCATCGCCGCCTTCGCCGCCGCCGCGAAGCGCTCCATCGCCGCCGGCTATCGTTTCATCGAAGTGCACGCGGCGCATGGCTACCTGCTGCACGAATTCCTCTCGCCCATTGCGAACCGGCGCAATGACGGCTGGGGCGGCGATTTCGCCGGCCGCACCCGCCTGGTGCTGGAGGTGACGCAGGCCGTCCGCGCCGCGATGCCGGATGATGTCCCGCTTTCGGTCCGCATTTCCCACACCGATTGGGTCGAGGGCGGCTGGACCACCGAGGAGAGCATCGAGCTGTCGCGGCGGCTGAAGGCGCTCGGCGTCGATCTCGTGGATGTCTCCTCGGGCGGGCTCGATGCGGGGCAGAAAATTCCGCTCGGCCCGGGCTATCAGGTGCCGGGGGCGGAGGCGGTGAAGCGCGGCGCCGGCGTCGCGGTCGCCGCCGTCGGCCTGATCACTGAGCCGGAGCAGGCGCAGGCAATTCTGGCGGCGGGCCAGGGGGACCTGATCCTGCTGGCGCGCGTGCTGCTGCGCGATCCCTATTGGCCGATGAACGCCGCGGCGAAGCTGGGGCGGCTGGAGACGCTGGCGACCGCGCCGCAATACGAGCGCGGCTGGGCGACGCTGGGCAAGGTGGTGCGCCAGGACAGCGTCGGCGCCCCGCTGCCGGCGCTGTAGACACCCGTACCCCGTCCAGGCGATCACGCCTGGACGGATCGCCGGCTACAGCCGCACGCCCTGCGTCTGGAACGCCTGGGTCGCGCTCTCCTGCACCTCGGTATCCAGGTAGGCGGCGGCGGCGATGGCGATCAGCACGGCGGCGCAGAGGCCAACCAGGACAGATTTCACGGGCGGACCTCCTCGTCGCGCAGGCCGCTATTCAATGGCCGCGCCACCCGTTGCGCGCAAGAGCGCCTCGGCCAGGCTCAGCTCCTCGGGCGTATTCGCGTTGAAGAAGGGATCGACCGGCTGGTCGGGCCAGGCGGCGCTGGCGCACCCATGCCGGGCGGTCCAACGGTCGATCTTGCGCTCCCCGGCCAGCAGCGCCGCGCGCAGCTCCGCCCGCAGGGCCAGCGGCCAGAGGGCGATCGGCGGATGGGCGAAACCACCAGAAGCGGCGCAGGCCATCGGGACGCCTGCCGCGGCCCGCGCCGCCAGCAGCCGGGCGACGAGATCGATGGGCAGGAAGGGCGCATCGGCGGTGACCGAAAGCAGCGTCGTCACGCCCGGCGCCTGCGCCGCCGCCCAGTCGAGACCGGCGAGGATGCCCGCCAGCGGCCCCGGATGATCGGGCATCGGGTCGGCCACCACTGGCAGGCCGAAGCCGGCAAAGCGGGCCGGATCGCCATTCGCGTTCAGCACCACCGGGCCCACCTGCGGCGTGATCCGCGCCAGCACATGCGCCAGCAACGGCCGCCCGCCCAGCGGCAGCAGCGCCTTGTCGCCGCCGCCCATCCGCCGGGCGAGGCCACCGGCCAGCACCACCGCCGCGATTTCAGTCATCCTGGCTGGCCTTGCGGCGATGCCGCGCGCTTTCCTCGGCGACCGTGGCGGGGTCGGCATCGAAGATCAGCCGTCCCTCCCCCGCCAGCACCAGAAAACGCCGGCCCTTGCAGCGGCCGATCAGGGTCAGCCCCGCCTCGCGCGCCAGCTCCACCCCCCAGGCGGTGAAGCCGGAGCGGGAGATGAGGATGGGGATGCCCATGCGGACCGTCTTGATGACCATCTCCGAGGTCAGCCGCCCCGTGGTGTAGAACAGCTTGTCGCCAGCGGCGCAGTCCTGGAGCGCCATCCAGCCGGCGATCTTGTCCACGGCATTGTGACGGCCGACGTCTTCCATATAGACCAAGGGTTGGTCGTCCTGGCACAGCGCGCAGCCATGGATCGCCCCGGCTTCCAGATAGAGCGTGGGCAAGGTGTTCAGCGTGTGCAGCAGGCGATAGAGCGCGCTGATGCGCAGCTGCAGCGGCGGCAGGCTTACCTCGGCGAAGCCTTCCATCAGGTCGCCGAAGGCGGTGCCCTGGGCGCAGCCGCTGGTCAGTGTCTTCTTGCGCAGCTTCGCCTCGAAATCGGTAGGCGCGGCGGTGCGCACGATGACGACCTGCAGATCCTCGTCATAGTCGATGCCGCTGACGGCATCGCCGCGCCGCAACATGCCCTGGTTCAGCAAATAGCCGAGCGCCAATTCCTCCGGCCGGTCGAGGATCGTCATCATGGTGACGATCTCCTGCCCGTTCAGATAGAGCGTGAGCGGCCGCTCCACCGGCACGCTGGTCTCGATCCGCTGGCCCGCATGGTCGATGCCGGCGACCCGGCGGGTCAGCCGGGGATCGGTCGGATCAGGCTGGACGAGCAACGGCATGGCGGGCCTGGGCGCTTGGTCAGCGCTTGAGATAGTCGTGCACCACTTCGCCGAGGCCGAGGGTCATGTCGGTGACGTAATGCACCCCGTCCAGCACCTCTCGCACCGGCAGGCGGGCGACGTCGCAAAGCGCATGGTCGAACAGCTGTAGCGCCGCCGGGCCGGACCAGGCCCCCCGGACCGTCACATCCTCGATGTAATAGCGCACCAGTTCACAGATCCGCGGGCTGCAATCGACATGCGGGATGATCTTGATGATGAAGTTCGGTTTGGCGAGCCCGGCCAGCAGCGGCGCGGTGTCCAGCACCCGGTGCTTATAGCCCATGGTCGCCTGGGCGCAGAGCACGCTGCCGAAATGCAGCTTGCAGACCAGCGTCTCACTTTCGTGCAGCATCTCGGGCCGACCGAGCTTCTTCGGGAAGCCCCAGATCTCCCGCCCGCCGGCGATCGGCGAATGGTCGTCCAGGTACATGGCGTGGACATAGCCGCCTTCCTGCACCGTGCCGTCGGCCGCCCGGAAGCGAACCGGGATCACTTGCCCGGATTCGGTGTAGTCGCCGAAGCCGGTGCTGTCGGGCATGCGGATGAACTCGTACTTCACGGTATCGCCGATCGGCTCCAGCGGCTCCGGCACCAGGGCGCGCAGCACGGCGGGATCGGTACGATAGGTGATGACGACGAATTCGCGATTGTAGAATTTGTAGGGACCCGGCGGGTAGGCGGGGTTGTTGAGCGGCATCGCAAAGGCCCGACTGCGAACGTCATCCGGCGTCATGGTCATCCCCTGCTGACATGGTGGCGCATATAGCAGGCTGCGTTCGCATTCGCTCATGCATCCCGCCCTAACTTTTGTTGGGTCGCGGGATTCAGCGCCTTCGGCGGTTCTGCCGCAATGCATCCCGCTCTAAGCCCGAAGGCCTGCCGCGGTGCAACATGGCCCGCCGTGCAATTGTCTTGCCCCGGCCAGAGCTGCGGGATATAGGAATACTATCAAGGCCCCTTGGATGCCTCCTCCTCGGCCCTTTGCCGGCGTCGGCGGGCGATGATGTCCATTGCCTCCAACAGCACCTCAGAGGTGACGCCCTCCGGCCGGAAGACCTCGGCAACCGCGCGGGGGTCGTCCGAAATCACCGGGATCAGCAGCAGGCGGCCGCGCTCCACGCGGGCTTCCATGTGCCTGGCCGTGCCGAGTTTCGGCCGCAGCGCCGTGGGGATCGTGACCTGCCATTGGGGGGAGACGCGGATGCGCATGCTCAACTCCTCTGGGGCGCCGGGGGGGGATGTCCGGGCCGCTGGCAGCTTAGCCTCAACCCCTCAAGAGTTCAAGAAAAAATTCCTTTTCTGGCCCACAGCAAGGGTTGCATCGGCCACTCCCCCTTTTCTCAAGCGACTTTAGAAATTGAGATCAGGTCGCCTGGCCCAGCCGGCCGGCGAGATCCTGGATGAACTGCCAGGCGACGCGCCCAGACCGGCCGCCGCGTGTCACCGACCATTCCTTCGCCTCGGCCAGCAGCGCCTCGGCCGGCAGGTTGAGGCCGAGCGCCTGCGCATAGCCCTCGACCATGGCGAAATAGGTGGGTTGGTCGCAATTGTGGAAGCCGAGCCAGAGGCCGAAGCGGTCGGACAGCGAGACCTTCTCCTCCACCGCTTCCTGGCCATGGATCGCCGTCGCGCGCTCGTTCTCGATCATGTCGCGCGACATCAGGTGGCGGCGGTTGGAGGTGGCGTAGAACAGCACATTGGCCGGCCGGCCCTCAATCCCGCCATCCAGCACGCTTTTCAGCGCCTTGTAGTCGGCATCCTCGCGCTCAAAGGACAGGTCGTCGCAGAACACCAGGGTCCGGCGGGCGGCGGCGCGGAGCACGTTCAGCAGCTCCGGCAGGGTGCGGATATCCTCCCGCTGGATTTCGATCAGCGCCAGGCTGCCGGGGACCGCGAGGTTGGCCGCGGCGTGCGCCGCCTTGACCAGGCTCGACTTGCCCATGCCGCGGGCGCCCCAGAGCATGACATTATTGGCCGGCAAGCCGCGGGAGAAGCGCAGCGTGTTCTCCAGCAGAATGTCTTTCTGCCGCTCAATCCCTTGCAGCAGGCTGATCTCAACCCGTGCGACAACCGGCACCGGGGCGAGGCGCGGAACCGGCGCGGGGTGCCAGACGAAGGCATCGGCGCCGTCGAGGCTGGGCGGGGCGGGCGGCGGGGGCGCCAGCCGTTCAAGGGCCGCGACCAGGCGTTGCAGCAGAGCGGGTTCAATCGAGAGGGACAAATTGGCACCGGACTTGACGGGAAGGGGGCGGAAGCTAGGTTCCGGCCGCCCCCAGGGCAAGCCTTCTTCCCAACAATGCCAAGGAAACCGCCGGGATGCTGATTTCGTCCGCCTATGCGCAGACTGCCGGGGATGCCGGTGGCATGGCAATTCTCATGCAGCTGGCGCCGCTGCTGCTAATTTTCGGTGTCTTCTACTTCCTGCTGATCCGGCCGCAGCAACAGAAGCAGAAGGTGCACAAGGAGATGCTGTCCAAGCTGAAGCGCGGCGACCGCGTGATCACCGCCGGCGGCATCCTCGGCCGCGTCACCGAAGTGAAGGACGGCGCCGATGAGGTAGAGGTGGAGGTCGCCGCCAATACCCGCATCCGGGTGCTGCGCGGCAGCATCGGCGAGGTGCTGAAGCCGATCGGTGCCAACGACGACAAGGGCTGATGCCGGCCCGCCGGGCGCTGCTGCTGGCCGCGCTCGGCGCTGGGGCGGCGCGGGCCGAGGAGCCACCCCTTAGCGGGCTGGTCGGCGCCGACATGGTGGCGCTGGCCGCGCATCCGGCGGTGCGGCTGGTGATCCGCAACGCCGCGCGCGGCTTCCAGCAACATGTCTATGAAGGGCTACGCCTGCCTGGCCCACCGATTACCGAGCACGACAACTGGCTGATCGGCTGGGGCCGGGAGGGGCAGCGCGGCCTGTTCATGGCCTTTCAGATGCGGGAGGAGCAGCTGGTGCTGTTTCTATTGGTCGATGGCCGGCCGACCTATCTCTCCCCGCGCAGCAGCCATTGGCCGCCGGCGCTGGCCGAGCCCTTCGCCGCCTTCCGTGCGGCGGGGTAGCGCCTGCGCGCCGGCTATGGCCCACTGCCCCTTCTGAGCGGAGTTAGATCGCATGGCCCTGACCGCGGCGCGGCTCGACCGCATTGTCGCCTCCCCGACCGTCGCCATGCGCATGGCCGCGAACCGCCTGCGGGCCGAGGGGCGGGATGTGCTGAATGTTGCCTCCGGCGAGCCGGATTTCCCGACCCCGCCGCATATCCGCGACGCCGCCCACGCCGCAATCGAGGCCGGCGAGACGCGCTACACGGAAACCGGCGGCACGCTGGCGCTGCGCCAAGCCGTGGCCGCGAAGTTCCGCCGCGACCAGGGGCTCGACTACACGCCGGAGGAGATCATCGTCTCGACCGGCGGCAAGCAGGTGATCTTCAACGCCCTGCTGGCGACGCTGGATGACGGCGATGAGGTCATCATCCCCACGCCCTGCTGGGTCAGCTATCCGGACATGGTCAAGCTGGCCGGCGGCACGCCGGTGCTGCCGGCCTGCGGCGGCAATGCCGGCTTCCTGCTCTCGCCCGAGCAGCTGGAGGCGGCGATCACGCCGCGCACCCGTTGGCTGATCCTGAACAACCCGAGCAACCCGACCGGCGCGGCCTATGACGCCCCGGCGCTGCGCGCGCTGGCCGATGTGCTGGCGCGCCACCCCCAGGTCTGGGTGCTGACCGACGATATCTACGAAAAGCTGATCTATGACGGCTTCCCGCTGGCCAGCATGGCCCAGGCGGCGCCGGAGTTGCGGGCGCGCACCGTGACCATGAATGGCTGTTCCAAAAGCTACGCCATGACCGGCTGGCGGATCGGCTTCGCCGGCGCGCCGCGGCCGATGATCCAGGCGATGGAAAAGCTGCAAAGCCAGAGCACGAGCAACCCCAGCAGCATCGGCCAGGCCGCCGCCCGGGCCGCGCTGGAGGGACCGCAGGACTGCGTGGAGGCGATGCGGCTGGCCTTCGCCGCGCGCCGCGACTTCGTGGTGCCGATGCTGAACGCCGCGCCGGGGCTGCGCTGCACGACCCCGCGCGGCACTTTTTATGTCTTTCCCGACCTGCGCGGCTGCCTCGGCCGCGTTTCGGCCGGCGGGACGCGGATCGAGACCGATGGCGATTTCTGCGCCGCGCTGCTGGGCGAGGAAGGGGTGGCGACGGTGGCCGGCAGTGCCTTCCTGGCGCCCGGGCATTTCCGCCTGAGCTTCGCCGCCGCCGACGAGGCCTTGCGCGACGCCTGCGGCCGCATCCAGCGCTTTTGCGCTGGGCTGCGGTAGGAGTTTCTTGAGCAGGGTGCGTGAGCGAAGGCGAACACAACACGCTCTAGTACCCGAGCGAGCCCGCCGCGCCCTCGTTGTTGTTGTTGAATTCGGCTACGGCCGAAGGGTCGGGCGTGCGGGCCCGCTGGCGTTCATCGGCGATATCCGCGCGATACTCGGCGGCGTGGTAGCGGTCATAGGCCGCCTGGTCGCCGGCATAGACGCAGCGGCACACCTCCGGGTCGGCATAAAGCCAACGGCCCGGCTGGCCGGGGGCGGCGACGAAGCGCTGCGCCGGCAGGTTGGCGGGCGTGGCCTGGGCGGCGGGACGGAAGCCCGCGGCCAGCAGCCGCTGATCAGCCGCCGCCTGCACCTTCGGCGGATCGGCCTGCAGCGCAGGTGGCGGCGCCCCGCAGGCGGCAAGCAACAGCAGCAGGCCCCATCCGGCCCTGGCGATCCCATGCATGGGCAGGTCTCCATCGCCCCGGGGTGGATACGCAAAGGGGGCGCCCGGCACTGCCGGACGCCCCCTTTGGCAGAACATCGGCGCAGGGCTCAGGCGCCCTGGCCGCTCTTCATGCCGCCGGACTTCAGCAGGCCCTCGACCACGTCCCAATCGACCAGCTTGGTGAGGAAGTTGTCGAGATAGTTCGGGCGCACATTGCGGAAGTCGAGGTAGTAGGCGTGCTCCCACACATCGACGCCAAGAATCGGCTGGCCTTCGCCGGTCGACAGCGGATTGGCGCCGTTCGGGGTTTTGGTGACCTTCAGCTTGCCGTCATGGCCGATGATCAACCAGGCCCAGCCGGAGCCGAACTGGGTGATGCCGGCCTGCTTGAAGGCCTCCTTGAACGCGGCGAGGCCGCCGAGATCGCTGTCGATCTTCGCGGCCAGCGCGGCCGGCAGCTTGTCGCCACCGCCCTTCGGAGACATCACCTGCCAGAACAGGACGTGGTTCCAGTGCTGGCCGGCCTGGTTCAACACCGGCAGGCCATCGGCGCCCGCCTTGCCGGCTTCGGCGACGATCGTCTCCAGCGACTTGCCGGCGAGGCCCTTGCTCTCGACCAGCCCGTTCAGCGCCGTGACATAGGCGTTGTGGTGCTTGCCGTGATGGAGTTCGAGCGTCTCCTGGCACATGCCCTGGCCGGCGAGGGCGGTCGTGCTGTAAGGCAACGGGGGCAGGCTGAAGGCCATGGCGGTGTCTCCTCTATCGCTTGCGGATTGGCGGCGGGGCGGCGCGGCGGATGGGGCCACGGACCGTGTCGGAGGGGTAGGCGGGGCGGGGTGGCGCGTCAAGCAAGCCGGCGGCATACCGCGGCGATGGAGGAGAGCCTCGCCGATTTCGCCCGGACGCACGACCCGGATCGCTTCCTGTGCGCCCTGTTCGCCCCGCCGCCGCGCCGCGACGCGCTGTTCACACTGATCGCCTATAATCACGAGTTGGCGAGGGCGCGGGAGGCAGCCTCGACGCCGCTGCTGACGCTGATCCGCCTGCAATGGTGGCGGGACGCCGTGGCGGAGGCCGCCCAGGGCGCGCCGCCGCGCCGGCACCAGGTCGCCGGGCCGCTGCATGCGGCGATCATCGCCGGCCGGCTCGACCCGGATGAACTGACGGCCATGGCCGATGCGCGAGAGGCGGAGGCGGCCGAGGACGGCATCCCGAGCCGCGCTGCCTTCGAGGCCTATCTGCGCGCCAGCGCGGGCGGCTTCGCGCTTACCGCCGGCCGGCTGCTTGGCGTCGCGCCGGCGCTGCTGCCCGCCCTGCAGGCGGCTGGCGCCGCCTATGGCGCAGCCGGGGTGCTGCGGAGCACCGCGCTGCTCGCTGCGGCAGGGCGTTGCCTGTTGCCGGCGGACGCGCTGGCCGTAGCGGGCCTCGATCCAGCGGCGGCGATCGCCCAGCCGGATGCGCCCGCGCTCCGGCCCGTGGTGGCGCAATTGGCCGCGGAGGCCCTGCAGCGGGCTGAGACGGCGGGACGCGCGCTACGCGGCGGGCTCGGCGGGGCGGTTGCGGCCGGGCTGCCTTTGGTGCTGGCACGGCGCGATCTGGCGCGGCTGGCGCGCGGCGCGCCGTTGCCGGCGCGGCGCGGCCTGGGGGATCGGCTGGCGGTCAGCCTCGCCGGCTTGCGCGGCCGGCTTTGAGGTCCGTCGCCGCCGCTGCGAAGGGCGAAGGCCCGCGGGGCGCGGAGATGTCTTCCGGGCGGCGTAAGCAGGCGGCCGTGAGATTGCCATGAAGATGCGATAACGCTGTTACACGGCAATCGACGTCCGAGGATGCTACCGATGCGCACCGGGGCTTTACTTGCGCTTCTGCTCACTGGGCTTGCCAGCGGCTGCGCGGCCTATTCGCCGGGCCCCGTCTATGGCGGGTATGCCGGCCCGGCTTACGGACCTGCCTATGGGGCTGGCTACGGGTATGGCTACGGGTATGGCGCGCCGCCGGTGGTGGGCGGGGTGATTGTCGGCGGCTACCGGCCCTGGGCGGCGCCACCGCCCCTCTATCGCCCGCCTGTCGTTGGCGGCTGGGGCCGTCCCCCGGGCTATTGGGGCGGCCGACCGGTGCCGCCACCCGGCGGCGGCTGGGTGGGACGCCCGGGCGGCTGGGCAGGACGGCCGATCGCGCCCGGCGGTTGGGCTGGGCGCCCGGGCGGCTGGGCCGGGCGGCCGATGGGGCCGATGCCGCGCTGATGCCACGCTGCTGATGCCACGCTGCTGATGCCACGCTGCCGATGCCCCGCTAGAGCAAGTTCCGTTCAGATGGATCACGGCGCGATCCTGTGGAACGGCGGCTGCTCGAGGGAACGGCGGCTGCTCGAGTGTCCTGCATCCGAAGTCCGCAGGTATTCGGAACCAGGACACGCGGTGTCATCGCTTCGGCGGTCGGCTCTCCGCGGCGGCACAAGCGCGGCCGGGGTTGCGAGCCGGCGGCCCGTCACGCGAAGCCCAGGATGCGCGGCTGTCGCCGCAGCGATCGGCACCCGGGCCCGCACCCGGCGCAAGGCGCACGGCCGCTGCGGCGCCGTCGGCGCCCGGCGGAGCGAGCCCTGTGACATCCCTGCGGTTGCGTCCGCGGCGGCGGCAGTCTACCCGCCTGCTGCCGTCACGTGGAGCTTCTGTCATGAGCGAGTCTATGGACCAGCGCCGCCGCGCCCTCGAAGATGCCTTCTTCGCCGAGCAGGACCGCAAGCTGCGCGACAAGCTTGTCGCGGCCGACCAGACTGCGGCCCGCCGGACCGCGCTGACCGAGACCTCCGGCATCACCGACCCGCAGGTGCTCGACCGGCTGATGGCGCTCGACATCGGGCCGGAGACGCTGGCCGCGCTCTCGCTGGTGCCGCTGGTCCTTGTCGCCTGGGCCGATGGCACGATCGACGACAAGGAGCGCACGGCGGTGCTGAAGGCCGCCGCCGAGGGCCATGTCGCGCAGGGCAGCACGGGGTACGAGCTGCTGGCGGGCTGGCTGAAGCAGCCGCCGCCGGCCGCACTGTTCGAGACCTGGTCGCACTATACCAAAGCCGTGGCCGCGCCGCTCGATGCCGCGCACCGCGCCGGGCTGCGAGATGAGCTGCTCGGCCGGGCGAAGCGCGTGGCGGAATCGGCCGGCGCCTTCCTCGGCCTCGGCACGGCGGTCTCGGCGGCGGAAGCCGAGGTGTTACGGAAGCTGGAAGCCGCCTTCGCGTGAGGCTGCGCTAGAAGCTTGTTTTCCTGGAGCAGGACATCCGTTCTGACGGATCACACCGTGCTCCAGCAGAACGGAGGGCAGCTGCTCGAGACCCTTATGTTTTAGAGCAAGAGATCCGATCGGACGATTCCGTCTGATCGGATGTGTCTCTAAGCACGGCGCCGCTTCTTCGCCGGCGGCGCCTCTCGCCCTTCGAGCAGCGGCGCCAGGAAGCGCCCGGTGTGGCTTTCCGGGCTGGCGGCGATCTGCTCCGGCGTGCCTTCGGCAACGATGCGCCCGCCACCCTCGCCGCCCTCCGGGCCGAGATCGAGAATCCAGTCGGCGGTCTTGATGACCTCAAGATTGTGCTCGATCACCACCACAGTGTTGCCGGTGCCGACCAGGGCGTGCAGCACTTCCAGCAGCTTGCGCACATCCTCGAAATGCAGGCCGGTTGTGGGTTCGTCCAGGATGTAGAGCGTCCGGCCGGTGGCGCGGCGGGCGAGCTCCTTGGCCAGCTTGATGCGCTGTGCCTCGCCGCCCGAGAGCGTGGTCGCCTGCTGGCCAAGATGGATGTAGCCAAGCCCGACTTCCTGCAGCACCTTCAGCTTGTCATGGATCGCCGGTACGGCGGCGAAGAAGGGCGCGGCCTCATCCACCGTCATCGCCAGAACATCGGCGATCGACTTGCTGCGGAACTTCACCTCCAGCGTTTCGCGGTTGTAGCGCTGGCCCTTGCAGGCGTCGCAGGTGACGTAGACATCGGGCAGGAAGTGCATCTCAATCTTCAGCACGCCATCGCCCTGGCAGGCCTCGCAGCGGCCACCCTTGACGTTGAAGCTGAAGCGGCCGGGCTTGTAGCCGCGCGCGCGGCTGTCCGGCAGTTCCGCGAACCAGTCGCGGATCGGCGCGAAAAGCCCGGTATAGGTCGCCGGGTTGGAGCGCGGCGTGCGGCCGATCGGCGACTGGTCGATGTCGATGATCTTGTCGAGTTGGTCGAGCCCTTCGATCCGTTCATGCGGCGCGGGCACGGTGCCGGCGCCCATCAGCCGCCGCGCCGCCGCCTTAAAAAGCGTCTCGATCACCAGAGTCGATTTGCCGCCGCCAGAGACCCCGGTGACGCAGGTGAAGGAGCCCAGCGGGATGCCCGCGGTGACGGTCTTGAGATTGTTGCCGGTTGCCCCGATCACCCGCACCTGCCGCTTGCGGTCGAGCTTGCGGCGGGTGGTCGGCACCTCAATGCGGCGGCGCCCGGCGAGATAATCGCCGGTCAGGCTTGCCGGATTGGCCGCGACCTCAGCCGGAGTGCCCTGCGCCACCACGCGGCCTCCCTCCGCCCCGGCGCGCGGGCCGATATCGACGAGATAGTCGGCGGCGCGGATCGCGTCCTCGTCATGCTCGACCACAAGGACGGTATTGCCGAGATCGCGCAGCCGCCGCAGCGTCGCCAGCAGCCTTTCATTGTCGCGCTGGTGCAGGCCAATCGAAGGCTCGTCCAGCACATAGAGCACGCCGGTCAGCCCGCTGCCGATCTGCGAGGCGAGGCGGATGCGCTGGCTCTCGCCGCCGGACAGCGTGGCCGAGGCGCGGCCGAGCGAGAGGTAGTCGAGCCCGACATCGACCAGGAATTGCAGACGGTCCTCAATCTCGCGCAGGATCCGCCGGGCGATCTCCTGCCGCTGTGGGGTGAGCGAGGCTATCACCCCCCCGAACCAGTCGCGGGCGTGGCGGATCGAGAGGTTCGAGGCGTCTCCGATATGGCAGCCGGCGACCTTGACGCTCAGCGCCTCCGGCTTCAGCCGGAAGCCCTGGCAGGCGGCGCAGGGCTTCTCCGCCTGATAGCGCGCAAGATCCTCGCGCACCCAGGGGTTGTCGGTTTCCCGATACCGTCGTTCGAGGTTGGCGACGACACCCTCGAAGGGCTTCGTCACCTCATAGGCACGCAGCCCGTCCTTGTAGCGCAGCGTCACTGGGTCGGTGCCGGTCCCGTGCAACAGGCAGCGCCGCACCTCCGGCGAAAGATCCTGCCAGGGGGTCGTGGTCCGGACCTTGAAGTGTCGCGCCAGGCTTTCGAGCGTTTGGTCGTAGTAGGGCGATTGCGCGCCGGCCCAGGGCGCGATGGCGCCTTCGGCGAGGCTGCGGGCATCGTCGGGGACAACCAAATCTGGGTCGAAGAAGCTTTCGGTGCCAAGCCCGTCGCAAGCTGGGCAGGCGCCCTGCGGTGAGTTGAAGGAGAAGAGGCGCGGCTCGATCTCCTCAATGGTGAAGCCGGAAACCGGGCAGGCGAATTTGGCACTGAACACCGTCCGCTCACCAGTATCGGCGTGTTCAGCATAGGCGATGCCCTCGGCCAGGCCGAGTGCCGTCTCGAAGCTATCGGCCAGGCGGGGGGCGATGCCGTCGCGGACCACGATGCGGTCGACGACGATTTCGATGTCGTGCTTCAGCTTCTTGTTGAGGGCCGGCACCTCGCCGATCGGCAGCAGCTTGCCGTTGACCTTGGCACGCTCGAAGCCGCGGCGCTGCCATTCGGCAAGCTCCTTGCGGTATTCGCCCTTCTTGCCACGGACCACGGGGGCGAGGAGGAGCAGCCGCGTGCCTTCGGGCATTGCCATCAGCCGATCGACCATCTGCGAGACGGTCTGCGCCTCGATCGGCAGGCCGGTGGCGGGGCTGTAAGGGACCCCGACGCGGGCCCAAAGCAGGCGCATATAGTCGTTGATTTCAGTAACGGTGCCGACCGTGGAGCGCGGATTATGGCTGGTGGTCTTCTGTTCGATCGAGATCGCTGGCGAGAGGCCTTCGATGGAATCGACATCGGGCTTCTGCATCAGTTGCAGGAATTGCCGCGCATAGGCCGAGAGGCTTTCGACATAACGACGCTGTCCTTCGGCGTAGATGGTATCGAAGGCGAGGGAGGATTTGCCGCTGCCGGACAAGCCGGTGAGCACGGTCAGCGTGCCGCGCGGCAGGTCGAGGTCGATATTCTTCAGGTTGTGCGTACGCGCACCGCGGACGCGGATGAGACCGGCTGTAGCCGGGGGGGGATGGGCGCCTCGCATACTCTCACTCCGCGGGCCGAGGGTGGCCCAAAGTTCTTATTGTGTTCCTGATGGACTGCCATCATAGTCGCCAAATGGGAAGGCGTTTTTCGCCTTCCGTGCCTGCCGTTTCGCTGGCCCGACAGGGGCCGCCGCAGGTATACTGGTTAATCAAGGAAAGAGGGATTCGCGCGCCATGGCCGGCAGTGTCAACAAGGTGATCCTGGTGGGCAATTTGGGGCGTGATCCAGAGGCCCGCAACTTCCAGAACGGCGGCAAGGTGGTGTCGTTTTCGGTCGCTACGAGCGAAGCCTGGACGGACCGTGCTTCCGGCGAGCGGAAGGACCGGACGCAGTGGCATCGTGTCGCGATCTTCAACGAAAAGCTGGGTGAGATCGCCGAGAAGTACCTGCGCAAGGGCAGCAAGGTCTATCTTGAGGGGCAGCTCGAGAGCCGGAAATTTGCCGACAAGGATGGCCAGGAGCGAGAGGTCACCGAAGTTGTGTTGCGGCAGTTCCGCGGTGAGCTGACGCTGCTCGACAGCCGTGCCGGCGGCGAGATGGCAGAAACCGGCGGCGGCTATGGCGGTGGCGCCAGCCGCAGCAGTGGCGGTGATCGGCCGCCCCGTAGTGGCGGCGGCGGTGGCGGCGGCGGCGGTTGGGACAGCAAGCCGAAGGGCGGTGCCGATCTCGACGACGATATTCCGTTCTGACACGGCGTCGCGGACTTATACATCGCGGATCGCATTGCGCGGCGCGGCGGCCTGCTCGCAGCTCTCGGCTTGATCGCGCCTTGCAAAACGCCGTGCTGATGATGCCTTTATCGTTGATGGCATGCTTCAGCGGCTGCGTTGAAGACGGAAGCGGCCGAGACCGCTCATAGGACTGGACGCAGGGTCGGCCTCGATGGGGTGGTCGACGTTCTCACGCCGCGAGAGAGACGTCGGACCTGTTCTAGAGCGCGATGCGTTGAGGCGGAATCGCCGAAGGCGCTGAAACACGCGATCCAACACATGCTAGAGCGGGCAGCGTGAACGCATGTGAACGCAGCATGCTCTAGCCAGTCAGCACAGCGGGCCGCTGGCCCGCATTCGCCGATGATCTTGTTCATCCTGGCCGCGCACACGCGGTCAAATCTTTTGACCGCTGGTGTTGGCTTTTCCTGGCCCTCAATCGCCAGGCGGAAACCTCCGGTTTCCTGGGCTGCGCGGCGCTGGCCGCGGCACCCATTCGGGCGCTCGGCACGAGCCAAAGCTACGCACAGGCAGCCTCAAACGTCCAAGTTGGCGACCTTCAGCGCGTTGCTGACGATGAAGTCGCGGCGGGGCTCCACCACATCGCCCATCAGTGTGGAGAAGACGGTCTCCGCATCCTCGACATCCTGCACCCGCACGCGGAGCTGCGTGCGCATTGTGGGATCGAGCGTGGTCTTCCAGAGCTGATCGGGGTTCATCTCGCCCAAGCCCTTGAACCGCTGGATCGTGAGTCCCTTTCGGCCGAGGCCGAACAGCCGCTCCAAGGCCATGGCCGGACCGGCGAGCGGCGTCTCGGCGCTGTCCTGCACCAGCGCCGCGCCGGCGCCGCCGAACTCGCGTTCCAAAGTCGCGTGGCGTTCTTCCAGCCAGCGCGCCTCAGCGCTCCGCAGTGCCGCCTGGTCCAGCGTATGGCGTTCGGTCACGCCGCGCACCACGCGCCAAAGCTGCAGCCCGGCCTCGCCATGCGTCGCGTTCCAATGCCGCTCGGCCGGGAGGGCAAGTACGTTCAGCCGGGCAACGAGCGTCGCCGCGGCGGCGGTCGCCCGGGCGGGGTCAAGGGTCAGCGCACCGGACACCGCCGCCTGCTCGACGATTTCGGGCGGCACCGTGGCGGCCAGACGGCGGATGCGTGAGGCGGTCTGGCGCAACATATCCACCGCCTCCTCCAGCGCCTCACCCGCCAGTGCCTGGCCATCGGCCAGCCGCAGGCCGGTTCCACCGAGTGCCTTTTCGAGGAGGTAATCCTCAAGCGCCCGATCATCCTTTAGGTAGCGCTCCTCACTGCCACGCTTGGCCCGGTAGAGCGGCGGCTGGGCGATGTAGAGATGCCCATGGTCGATCAGCTCCGGCATCTGCCGGAAGAAGAAGGTCAGCAGCAACGTCCGGATATGCGAGCCATCGACATCCGCGTCTGTCATGATCACGATGCGGTGATAGCGCAGCTTGCCGACATCGAAGCCGCCCCTGGCCGGCTCCCCCGGGCCGATGCCGGTGCCAAGGGCGGTGATCAGCGTCCCGATCTCGGCCGAGGACAGCATCTTGTCGATGCGCGCGCGCTCGACGTTCAGGATCTTGCCCTTGAGCGGCAGGATCGCCTGGAAGGCGCGGTTGCGGCCCTGCTTGGCGGAGCCGCCGGCGCTATCGCCCTCGACCAGAAAGAGCTCGCACTTGCTCGGGTCCTTTTCCTGGCAGTCGGCCAGCTTGCCCGGCAGGGTGCTGATATCGAGCGCGTTCTTGCGGCCGACCTTCTCCCGGGCCAGTTGCGCCGCCTTGCGCGCAGCGGCGGCGAGGACGACCTGCTCAAGGACGGTCTTGGCTTCCTTCGGGTGGGTCTCGAACCAGTGGGAGAGTGCGTCGGCGACGGCGACATGCACCACCGGCTGAACCTCAGAGGAGACCAGCTTGTCTTTGGTTTGGCTGCTGAATTTCGGGTCCGGGACCTTGACCGAGAGCACGCAGGTCAGCCCCTCGCGCATATCCTCGCCGGCTAGCTCGACCTTTTCCTTCTTCGCCAGATCCTCGGCGTATTTCATCATCACCCGGGTCAGCGCCTGGCGGAGGCCTGCCTGATGGGTGCCGCCGTCGCGCTGCGGGATATTGTTGGTGAAGCACAGCGCGACCTCGCGCGGGCTGTTGTTCCACCACATTGCCAGCTCGACACGAATCCCTTCCTGCTCCTTGCTGATCAGGCTGATCGGCGGCCGGAACAGCGGCTCCTTGCCTTGGTCAAGCCACTCGACGAAGGCAACGAGGCCGCCGCGGAACTGGAAAAATACCTCCTGCGCCGGGACGTGACGATCATCCTTCAGCGAGATGGCCAGGCCGGAGTTCAGAAAGGCAAGTTCGCGCAGCCGGCGTTCCAGCACAGCGAACTCGTATTCGGTCTTGGTGAAAGTGCCGCTGCTCGGCTTGAAGGTCACCTCAGTGCCGACCGCCGCATCGGAAGGGCCGACCACCCGCAGCGGCTCCACCGTATCGCCATGCTCGAAGCGGATGAAATGCTCCGTACCGCCGCGCCAGATCCGCACCTGCATCCACTCGGACAGCGCGTTCACCACCGCCGCGCCAACCCCGTGCAGGCCGCCCGAGACCTTGTAGGAATTCTGGTTGAACTTGCCGCCAGCATGCAGGCGGGTCAGCACCACCTCGGCCGCCGAAACGCCTTCCTCTTCATGCATGTCGACAGGGATGCCGCGACCATCATCGCGGACGGTAACCGAGCCATCGCCGTTCAGCGTCACCTCCACGCGGGAGGCAAAGCCCGCCTGCGCCTCATCGACCGCGTTGTCGATGATCTCGAAGGCCATATGATGCAGCCCCGAGCCGTCATCGGTATCGCCGATGTACATGCCGGGCCGCTTGCGGACGGCCTCCAGGCCTTTGAGGACGGTGATGGAAGCGCTGTTGTAGTCCTCCCCCGCGGGGGATGGTTCTGCGCGCGCGGCGGGCTCGTTCATGCCGGCGGCTGGCTCCTGCAATGCGATTCGGAAAACACAGGCCAGTATAGGGAATCTGGCGCCTTAAGGCAGCGGCAAATCGTCATCCGGAACAAGCAATCCACCGCCAGCGCGGAACCCTTCGGCACAGCCGCGCAGCGGGGCGAAGACGGCGGCATCGGTGCCGGTCAGGAAGGCTTGCGCCGGCAGCTTCACAAGGGCTGCGAACAGCGCCTCCCGTCGCTCGGCATCCAGATGCGCCGCCACCTCATCAAGCAGCAGCAGCGGGGCGAAGCCGCGCGCCTCCGCGATTAGGGCGGCGTGCGCCAGCACCACCGAGACCAGGAGCGCCTTCTGCTCTCCGGTCGAGCAAAGTGCGGCCGGTAGCCCCTTCGGCAGGTGGGTGAACTGCAGATCGGCCCGATGCGGGCCGGCCAGCGTCGCACCGGCCGCGGCATCGCGCGGCCGCGCCGTGCGCCAGGCGGCCCGGAGCTCCTCCTCCACGGCCAGGGCTGGGCCGCCGGCCAGTGCCTCGGCCACCGGGCAGGCCAGCGTGAGGCCAGCCGCGGGGAAGGCGCCGGTCACCCCAGCCTTGATCATCCCGTTCAGCCGGGCGAGCAGCCCCCGGCGGGCGGCCGTCGCGGCGACGCCGTGCCGTGCCATCTGCTCCTCAAGCGCGGCGAGCCAAGCGGGATCCGCGCGGCCTTCCCGCAGCAAGCGGTTGCGCTGCGCCATGGCGTTCTCGAAGCTGGCGACCTCGCGCGCGTGATGCGGCTCAAGGGCCCAGACGAGGCGATCGAGGAAGCGACGACGCTCCCCGGCACTGTCCTGGAAAAGTCGATCCATCTGTGGCGTCACCCAGACGGTAGCGACCCGCTCAGCCAGCTCGGCTTGGGCCCGCAGCGGCGCGCCATCAAGCCGATAGACCCGTCGCTCGGGCGGGCCGCCCTCCGGCGTACCGGTCCCGATATCGAAGCCTGCCGCGCCCGTCCCGCCGAAGCGCCCAGCCGCCGCCCAGGGCAGCGGGCCTTCCACGGCCTGCCGGCCCAGCTCGGCGGTCCGGGCACCACGCAGCCCTCGCCCAGGGCCCAGCAGGCTAATCGCTTCAAGCAAATTGGTCTTGCCAGCGCCGTTCGGGCCGCTGACAACGATGATCGACCCGTTGAAGCTTGCCGTCAGCCGGGGCCAGCTGCGGAAATCGCGCAGCATCAACCGGGTCAGGCAAAGCGTGGGCGGGCTGGAGGGCATATCAGCGCCCGCCCAGCGGCAGCTCAGACCTCTTCGTCGCGGTCGGTCTCTACCTCGATGTCGTCGCCGATCGCGTCGGCGTCATCCTCGAGTTCCTCGGCATCCTCGACCGCCTCATCCGGCTCGACGTCCTCGAGCTCGACCTCGTCGCCCTCGACCGCAGGTGGACGCTTCTTGACCTTGTCTTCGGCGGGCAAGGGGGCGGCGGCACGACGCAGGCGCGGCTGCTCAGCCGGCTGCTCGGTGGCGCATTTTGGACAGGTCGGCGGCGTCCGCAGCAGGTCGTAAAACTTCGTGCCGCAAGCGACGCAAACGCGCTTCAGGCCCAGTTCGGGCTTGGCCATGGATGATGCCTCGCAAGCTGCGGCCGGTCGCACCCGCCGCCGATCACCGGCAGAGCCGGGCGGGGCGGCCGCGCGCCGGCGGTCTAACCAAGAGAGAGCGCGCATTGCCACGGGGCCGGGCCGCGTGTCAAACGCCGCGCATGGCCCATTCCGCTCCATCGCAGCCGCTCGCCGCCCGCCGCCCCGCCGGATCGCTCAGCGGCACCCTGACCGTGCCGGGCGATAAATCGATCAGCCACCGTGCCCTGATGTTCGGCGCGCTGGCCATCGGCAGCACCGAGATCACCGGCCTGCTCGAGGGTGAGGATGTGCTGCGCACCGCCGGCGCCATGCGCGCCCTCGGCGCCGAGGTGACGCAGCTCGCAGCCGGGCAATGGCGCGTCGCCGGACGCGGCATCGGTGGGCTGATCGAACCGCCGGATGTGCTCGACATGGGCAATAGCGGCACCGCCGCGCGGCTGCTCTGTGGCTTGCTCGCCGGGCATCCGCTCTTCGCCGTGATGACCGGCGATGCCTCGCTCAGGCGACGGCCGATGCGCCGGGTGACTGAGCCCTTGGCCCTCTGCGGTGCCAGCTTCTGGACCCGGGAGGGGGGGCGTCTGCCGCTGGCCGTGCAGGGCGCGACCGATCCATTGCCACTCGACTACCGCCTGCCGGTCGCCTCGGCGCAGGTGAAATCCGCCTGCCTGCTGGCCGGGCTGTGCGCCCGCGGCACTACCCGGGTGATCGAGCCCGCCCCCACCCGCGACCACACCGAGAACATGCTACGCCATTTTGGCGCCCAAGTGACCATCACCGATACGCCAGAGGGGCGGTTGATCGAGCTGGAAGGCCAGCCCGAGCTCACCGCCGCGCCGATCCGCGTGCCGGGCGATCCCTCCTCAGCGGCCTTCCTGATCGTGGCCGCGCTGCTGGTGCCGGGCTCTCGCATCAGGGTCAGCAATGTCGGGTTGAACCCTCTGCGCACCGGGCTTTTCACGACCCTCGAAGAGATGGGCGCACGGCTCTCCATCGTCGATCGCCGGGTTGAGGGTGGTGAGCCGGTGGGCGATGTCATCGCCGAGGCCGGGCCGCTGCGCGCGGTGGAGGTGCCGCCCGAGCGGGCGCCCTCAATGATCGACGAATACCCAATTCTTGCGGTGGCCGCTGCGGCGGCGGCTGGCGAGACACGGATGCGCGGCTTGGCCGAGCTGCGGGTCAAGGAGAGTGACCGGCTGGCGGCGACCGCGGCAATGCTGGCGACCAACGGCATCGCCGTCCGGATCGAGGGCGACGACCTGCTGGTCACCGGCCGTGCCGGCGACATCCCAGGCGGCGGGCGGGTGGCGACCCACATGGACCACCGGCTGGCGATGAGCGCGCTGGTCATGGGCCTGGCCGCCACCAGCCCCATTTCGGTGGACGATGCCGCCTTCATCGAGACGAGCTTCCCCGGCTTCGTCACCCTGCTCAATACCGCTGCGGGAGAGCCGGCGATCTTCCCTTGCGCGGCTTGATCGTCGCGGTGGACGGGCCGGCCGCGGCCGGCAAGGGCACGCTTGCCCGGCGGCTGGCGATCGCACTCGGCCTTCCCTATCTCGATACTGGTCTGCTTTACCGCGCAACCGGCCGGCGGGTGCTGGATGCCGGGGGCGATCCGGGCGATGCGGCGGCGGCCATCGCGGCGGCGGCGGCGCTGACACCGGTGGATTTGCAACGGGCCGATCTGCGCGGCCCGGCGGCCGATCGCGCGGCGAGTGCGGTTGCGGCGATCCCCGCGGTGCGCGCCGCGCTACTCGACTGGCAGCGGAGCTTTGCCCGGGCGCATGGTGGGGTGCTGGATGGGCGGGATATCGGGACGGTGGTGTTCCCGGAGGCGCCGGTGAAGCTATTCGTGACCGCCAGCCCGGCGGCGCGGGCAGAACGACGGCTGCACGAGATGCAGGGCCGGGGCGAGGCGGCGGGCCTTGCCGAGGTCGCCGAGGCGATGCGCCGGCGCGATGCCCAGGACAGCGCCCGGGCGGTCGCCCCGTTGGCACCGGCGGCCGATGCGATGCTGCTCGATACCACTACTCTCGATGCCGAGGCGGTCTTCGCCGCCGCCATGCAGCTCATCGAGGCGCGGCTGCGCCCGGATTCCCCTTGACGCCAAGCCGCTCTCCCCCTAGCGCTGGCTCTGGTCGCCCGTCGTAAGGCTAGGCGGCGTCCCGTCAGGGACCAGCGCCGGTCGGGCTGCCACGCCGACCAGACATCAGGGTCGCCGGCTCCCCGCCGGACCAAGCCGTGCCCGTAACCAACGGGGGCGCAGGACCATTGCCCGTCATTGCGCGGGCCATCCAGGAACCCAACGCTTGAACGCCACCACTGAGGCCCGGGCCAACCCGGGCATTGAAGATTTTGCCACTCTTCTGGACGCCTCGCTCGGCCCCGATACCGGCTTTGCCGGCTCGGTCGTCAGCGGCCGCGTGCTGCGCATCGATGATGATTTCGCGGTCGTCGATGTCGGGCTGAAGAGCGAGGGGCGGGTGCCCCTTAAGGAATTCGCCGCGCCCGGCCAGAAGCCGGAAGTGAAGGTCGGCGACGTCATCGAGCTCTTCGTCGAACGCTATGAGGATCGCGACGGCGCGATTGTGCTGAGCCGCGAGAAGGCCCGCCGCGAGGAGGCCTGGAGCAACCTTGAGAAGTCGCACCAGGCTGGCCAGCGGGTGAACGGGACGATCTTCGGCCGGGTGAAGGGCGGCTTCACCGTCGATCTCGGCGGCGCGGTGGCCTTCCTGCCGGGCAGCCAGGTGGATATCCGCCCGGTGCGCGATGTCGGCCCGCTGATGGGCAGCCCGCAGCCGTTCCAGATCCTCAAGATGGATCGCGCCCGCGGCAATATCGTGGTCTCCCGCCGCGCGGTGCTGGAGGAAACACGCGCCGAGCAGCGGAGCGAGCTGATCCAGGGCCTGAAGGAAGGCATGATCCTCGACGGCGTGGTGAAGAACATCACCGACTACGGCGCCTTCGTCGATCTCGGTGGCGTCGATGGCCTGCTGCACGTGACCGATATCGCCTGGCGGCGGATCAACCACCCATCCGAGGCGCTGACCATCGGCATGCCGGTGAAGGTGCAGGTGATCCGCTTCAACAGTGAGACCCAGCGCATCAGCCTCGGCATGAAGCAGCTGATGTCGGACCCCTGGGACGGCGTTGCCGTCAAGTTCCCGGTCAACGGCAAGTTCAGCGGCCGGGTTACCAACATCACCGACTACGGCGCCTTCGTGGAGCTGGAGCCCGGGGTGGAAGGCCTGGTGCACGTGTCCGAGATGTCCTGGACGAAGAAGAACGTGCATCCCGGCAAGATCGTTGCGACCAGCCAGGAAGTCGATGTCCTCATCCTCGACGTGGATGAGCCGAAGCGGCGCATCTCGCTCGGCCTCAAGCAGGCGCAGGGCAATCCGTGGGAAGTCTTCCTGGAAGCCCACCCGCCTGGCTCGATCCTGGAAGGTGAGATCCGCAACATCACCGAGTTCGGTCTGTTCATCGGCATCGGGCCGGAGCTGGACGGCATGGTTCACATGTCCGACCTCTCCTGGGACGAGGCCGGCGAGACCGCGATGGCCAAGTTCGAGAAGGGCCAGGTGGTCAAGGCGAAGGTGCTCGATGTCGATGTCGAGAAAGAACGCATCTCGCTCGGCGTGAAGCAGCTGGAGGCCGATCCGGCCGCCGAGGTGCTGGACCGCATGAAGAAGAACGAGATCGTGACCTGCGTCGTGACCCAAGTGCAGGCCAACGGCATCGAGGTGAAGGTGGGCGATGTCCTGACCGGCTTCATCCGCCGTGCCGAACTGGCCCGCGACCGTGGCGACCAGCGCCCGGACAAGTTCGCGGTGGGCGAGACGGTTGACGCCAAGGTGATCGCGGTGGATCGCGCCGCGCGGCGCCTGTCGCTGACCATCAAGGGCAAGGAGATCGAGGAGGAGCGGGACGCGATGAAGGAGTTTGGCTCGACCGACTCCGGCGCCTCGCTCGGCGATATCCTGGGCGCGGCAATCCGCCGCCGCCGTGAAATGACCGGCGAGGAGTAAGTCGAACGCCTTAGAGCGGGATGCGTTGAGGCGGAATCGCCGAAGGCGCTGAAGCCCGCGACCAAACAAAGGTTAGAGCAGGATGCGTGAGCGAATGCGAACGCAGCATGCTTTAATGGGGTTCGAACCGGGGGCGGGCCGCAGGGTCCGCCCCCTTTTTCATGGTCCCTCGCCGACGCGCAGGCACAAAAAAAGCCCGGGGCTGAAACCCCGGGCTCTTCGCTGGCTGCGGACGCCAGGATTAGTTGGCGGCGGCCTTCGCTGCCGCCGCCGCGCGCTCGGCGGCGCGGCGCTTCTGCCGCGCGGTCTGCGTGGTGCTCGGCATGCTCTGGGTGTCCGGCGCGCCAACGCCCGGCCGGTTGAGCGTGCCCGTGGTGTTCAGACCGGCGACCGGGCCGCCCACGGTGCCGGTGCCATCGGTCCGGGCAATGCCTGTGGTGCCCGGGTTAATCCCGGTCACGGCCCCGCTGGTGGTGCCGGCAGTACCGGCCGCACCGGCCAACTGGGTGGACCGCAGCTGGCCCTGAACGGTGCCGGCGGAATAGGGCAGCGTGCTCGACCCGGTATTGGCCGTGCAGCCGGCGAGCAGGGCGGCGGCGAGAGCAACGCCCCCGAAGGCGCGAATGGAAGACATGGCGATCCCCTTTGCTTGGGTCTGGCGTGGAACCAAAAGACTCATATAGCGTAGCCGATGGTTTCGCCGACGCGCAATCGGCCTCCTGCCCGAAGGCGTGTCTTTTTGGTCACTGTTGCAGCTTTGCCAAACTCAACGCCCACCCCTGGCCTTGCGGGCCCTGCGTGCCATCATGGGGCCATGAGCCTTGCCGCCGACCAGTTGATCGACCGCCGTCGCATCCGCCGTAGTCGCGCCTTCTGGCGCGCGGCCAGCATTCTGCTCGCCCTGACGGGGGCGCTGCTCTGGCTCGGGCGCGGCGTCTTGAGCCGCGCCGAAGGCCCCTATGTCGCCCGCCTCGCGGTCGAGGGCTTCATCGGCGATGACCGCAAGCTGATCGAGGCGATCGACGGTCTGGCCAAGGAAGACCGCGCGAAAGCCCTGCTGGTCGCAATCGACAGCCCTGGCGGCAGCGTCGGTGGCGGCGAGGCGTTGCATGGCGCGCTCGTGCGCCTCGGTAAACGCAAGCCAGTTGTCGCGGTGATGCGCGGCACGGCCGCATCGGCCGCCTATATGGCCGCGGTCGGCACGGAACGGATCTGGGCCCGCGACTCGACGGTGACGGGATCGATCGGCGTCTTGTTGCAGACCCTCGACAGCTCTGAGCTGCTCGCGCGCCTCGGCGTCCGCGGCGAGGCGTTGGTCTCCGGCCCGCTCAAGGCCCAGCCCAACCCCTTCCAGCCGCTGAGCCCCGAAGGCCGGGCGGCCCTGCAGGGGGTGATCATGGACCTTTACGACCAATTCGTCGCGATGGTGGTCGAGGGCCGCAAACTGCCCGAGGCGAAGGTCCGGGCGCTGGCCGATGGTCGGGTTTTCACGGGTCGGCAGGCCCTGGCGGTCGGGCTGATCGATGCGATCGGCGGCGAGCGTGAGGCACGGGAATGGCTCGCCACTGAGAAAAATGTTCCGAATAGTCTGCCACTGCAGGAGGTCCAGACCCGCAGCACCGTCGACCGCTGGCTGCGCAGCACCTGGCAGGGCTTGATCGAAACCCTTGTGACAGAAGGGCTTCGCGTTGACCGGCTCGCCGGCCTCTGGCAGCTTTCGCGCTGACGCACCCCCCCCGGGCGGATTGACCGATGACCAAGAGCGAACTGATCGCCGCCCTGGTGGCGGAAAACCCCCATCTGCGCCAGCCCGATATCGAGCTGATCGTGGCGACCATATTCGATGAGATCACCGCCGCCCTGGCGCGCGGCGACCGCGTGGAATTGCGCGGCTTTGGCGCCTTCTCGGCCAAGCAACGCGACCCGCGGACCGGGCGCAATCCGCGCACCGGCGCCGCCGTGCCGGTGGCCGCGAAGGCCGTGCCCTATTTCAAGCCCGGCAAGGAATTGCGCGAACGGGTCAATGGCGAGGCTTCGGCCGCGACCGGCCCAACCGCTTCCTGAACCGCGCCCGGAGGAAATCCCGCCATGCAATGGCTGATGCTGCTGCCCCTGTTGCTGTTCCTGATCGTCTTCAGTGTGTCCAACCGCCAGGAAGTGGCGCTAACGCTCTGGCCCTTCGATCTGGCCTGGGTCACCCCTTTGGCTGTCGCGGTGCTGTTGTTCAGCGCGGTCTTCTTCCTGTTGGGGGCGGCGATCGCCTGGACCACCGGCCTCAAGCATCGCGGGCGGGCACGCGAACTCGAACAGGCCGTGCGCGTACTCGAAGCCGAGGTCGCGGAACACCGTGCCGTGCAGGCGACGGACCTGGGTGCGGTACCGCCGCCGCCCAGGGCCGGCCTCGCCCTCATGCGGCGTTAGGGCAGCCTTGCTCGCCCGGCCCGGCCATCCCGCCGCGCGGCTGATTCCGGCGATCGATACCGCCGATCCCCGCCGCGCCGCCGATCTCGCTGCCAGGCTGCTGGGGCATTGCGGCGCGCTGAAATGCGGGCTGGAGCTGTTCGCGGCCGAGGGACCCGCCGCGGTTCGGGCGATGCCGGCGGTGCCGATCTTCCTCGATCTCAAGCTGCACGACATCCCGAATACCGTGGCCGGGGCGGTGCGCGCGCTGCTGCCTCTGCGCCCGGCGATGCTGACGCTGCATGCGGCCGGGGGGCAGGCGATGCTGGCGGCGGCGCGGGAGGCGGCCGAAGCGGCGGGCGCCGAGCGGCCGATCCTGCTTGCGGTGACGGTGCTGACCAGCCTCGATGCCGCCGCCCTGGCGGCGATCGGGGTCGGCGATCCACCTGCGGCGCAGGTGGTCCGGCTGGCCAAGCTCGCGCTCGCCGCGGGCGCCGATGGCCTGGTCTGCTCGCCACGGGAAGTTGCACCCATCCGCGATGCCTGCGGCGCCGCACCGCTGCTCGTTGTCCCAGGCATTCGCCCGCCGGGCAGCGCGGCGGGCGATCAGGCACGGGTTGCGACCCCGGCCGAGGCCGTGGCGGCTGGGGCGGATTGGCTGGTGATCGGCCGGCCGATCACCGGCGCGGCCGATCCGGCCGCCGCAGCCCAGGCGATCGCCGCCCAACTCCCCCGATGATCGAGGTCAAGATCTGCGGGATCAACGATGCCCAAGGGTTCGACGCGACGGTGGCGGCCGGGGCGGATTTCGTTGGTTTCGTCTTCTACCCCCCCTCCCCCCGGGCGGTCGGTCCGGCGGCGGCGGCGGCCCTCTCCGCCCGCCATGCTGGCGGACCAGCCCGGGTCGGTCTGTTCGTCGATCCGACGGATGCTCTGATTGCTGCCGTCCTCGCCGCACTGCCCCTCGATCTCATCCAACTGCACGGGGTGGAGGACCCGGCGCGTTGCGCGGCCATCCGCAGCCGCTTCGGACGGCCGGTGATGAAGGCGCTTGGCATTGCTGTGCCAGGGGATCTGGCCGCGATTGCCCGCTTTGCGCCGGCGGTCGACCGTTTCCTGTTGGATGCGAAGCCGCCGCCTGGCGCGGCGCTGCCCGGTGGCAATGCCGCCGCCTTCGACTGGGGGCTGGTCGCCGGGCAGACCATTCCCAAGCCCTGGTTGCTGGCGGGCGGCCTAACCCCGGGCAATGTAGGAGAGGCGATCCGCCGCACTGGCGCGCCAGGCGTCGATGTGTCCTCGGGGGTCGAGCGCGCCCGGGGCGTCAAGGACCCGGGCCTGATCGCCGGTTTCGTTGCCGCCGCCCAGGGAACGGCCGGCTGATAACAACCGCATGAGGCTTTGACTGGTGCCGAGCGCCCGACCGGGCGTCGCGGCCAATGCCGCGCAGTCCAGGCAACCGGAGGTTGCCGCCCGGCGATTGAGGGCCAGAAAAAACAAGGCCAGCGGTCAAATCCATAGCCCGCTGGTATGAGGCCGCACGTCCGGGCGTTTCCAGGTGGCCGGGCAATGCTCTAGAGCAGCCTCCGGTGTGATGGATCACGGGGTGATCCATCACACCGAAGCTAACCTGCTCTCGATATTGAATTTTCAAAGCAAGAAATCTGCCCAGACGATTCCTTCGGGACGGGGATTGCTCTAGAAAGTCGCCTGCGCGAAGGAACCGCCGTGAACAAGCCTCTGCCCAATACCTATCGCCAGGGCCCGGATAGCCGGGGTCGTTTCGGCCCCTTTGGCGGGCGCTTCGTCGCCGAGACCCTGATGCCGCTCATCCTGGAAGTGGAAGCCGCCTATGAGGCGGCGAAGAAGGATCCTGCCTTCGATGCCGAATGGCGACGGCTGCTGACCCATTATGTCGGCCGGCCGAGCCCGTTATGGTTCGCGGAACGGCTGACCGAACGGCTCGGCGGCGCCAAGGTCTATTTCAAGCGCGATGAGCTGAACCACACCGGCGCGCACAAGATCAACGCCGTGCTCGGGCAGATCCTGCTCGCCAAGCGGATGGGCAAGACCCGCATCATCGCCGAGACCGGCGCTGGCCAGCACGGCGTCGCCACCGCGACCGCCTGCGCGCTGTTCGACCTGCCCTGCACCGTCTTCATGGGCGCGACCGATGTTGAACGTCAGCAGCCCAACGTGTTCCGCATGAAACTCCTGGGCGCTGAGATCGTACCCGTCACCTCTGGCGCGGCGACGCTCAAGGACGCGATGAACGAGGCGCTGCGCCATTGGGTGGCCCATGTCACCGATACCTATTACTGCATCGGCACAGTCGCCGGCCCGCACCCGTATCCGGTGATGGTCCGCGACTTCCAGTCGGTGATCGGCGCCGAGACCCGCGCGCAGATGATGGCCGCCGAAGGCCGCCTGCCGGATGCACTGGTCGCGGCGATCGGCGGGGGCTCGAACGCCATGGGGCTGTTTTTCCCCTTCCTCGATGACCCGAGCGTGCGGATGTACGGCGTTGAAGCGGCTGGCCATGGGCTTGATACGCCAGAGCACGCCGCCTCGCTCAGCAAGGGCCGCCCCGGCGTCTTGCACGGCAACCGCACCTATCTGCTGCAGGACGCCGACGGCCAGATCACCGAGGCGCATTCGATCAGCGCCGGGCTGGATTATCCCGGCGTCGGGCCGGAGCACGCCTGGCTGCACGATCTCGGCCGGGTGAACTACGTCAGCGCCACGGATACCGAAGCGCTCGACGCTTTCCAACTCTGCTCGCGGCTAGAGGGGATCATCCCGGCGCTGGAGCCGGCGCATGCGCTAGCTTACGTGATGAAGCTGGCGCCGACGCTGCCACGGGAGGAGATTATCGTCATGAATCTCTGCGGCCGCGGCGACAAGGACATCTTCACCGTGGCGCGGCATCTGGGATTCGCGATGTGAGCCGGATCGCCAAGCGCTTTGCCGCGCTCAAGGCCGAGGGACGCGGTGCCCTCGTTACCTATCTACAGGCATTCGATCCCGACCACGACACCTCGCTCGCCATCCTGCGCGGTCTGCCCAAAGCTGGCGCCGACCTGATTGAGATCGGGGTTCCCTTCACCGATCCCATGGCCGATGGCCCGGCCATCCAGAAGGCCGCGCTGCGGGCGTTGCGGGCCGGTGCGACGGTCGCCGGCGTGCTGGAGATGGTGCGGGCCTTCCGGGCCGTTGATGACCAGACACCGATCGTGTTGATGGGCTACTACAACCCCATTCTGGCCTTCGGTGTGGAGCGCTTCTGCGGCGCCGCGGCAACGGCTGGGGTCGATGGGCTGATCATCGTCGACGTGCCGCCCGAGGAGGCAGACGAGGTGGAGCCGCATACCCGGAGCCTGGGCCTTGACCTGATCCGCCTGGTGGCGCCGACCACGGATGAGGCGCGGCTGCCACGTGTGCTCGCCGCCACCTCCGGCTTCGTCTACTACGTCGCCATCGCGGGAATTACCGGGACCAAGAGCGCGTCGAGCGACAGCTTGGCCGAGGCGATTCCACGTATCCGCCGCCACACGGAGCTGCCGGTCTGCATCGGCTTCGGCATCCGCAGCCCGGCCCAGGCGGCCGAGGCGGCGACGCTTGCCGATGGCGCGGTGGTCGGCACCGCCCTGGTGGATGCCCTGGCCGGGACTCTCGATGCCGATGGGCGGGCCAGCGCCCGGACGGTACCCACAGTGCTGAGCGCCGTGCAGGCGCTGGCGGCGGCGGTCCGGCTAGGCCGCACGTCAGGCTGAAGCCGGAGGCGGGGCGATGAACTGGATCAGCGAATGGGCGCTGCCCAAGATCAAGACGCTGTTCGGCGCGCCACGCGAGGTGCCGGATAACCTCTGGCGCAAATGCCCAGCCTGCGAGCAAATGCTGTTTCAGCGGGATCTGGATCGCAATCTGCATGTCTGCAGTGCTTGCGGCCACCACCTGCGGGTCGGCGCGAAGCTGCGACTGGACTACACCATGGACGAGGGCTGGCAGCGGATTGAACTGCCAAAGGCGCCACCCGATCCCCTACGCTTCCGCGACCAACGCCGCTACGGCGAGCGGCTGCGGGAAGCGCAGACGAAATCCGGCCAGGATGACGCGGTCCTGGTCGGCCACGGCATGATCGAGGGCCGCCGCGCGGTCTGCGCCGCCTTCGAGTTCGCTTTCATGGGCGGGTCCATGGGCGCTGGCGTGGGTGAAGCGATCGTCGCGGCCGCCCGCCTCGCCGTTTTGCAGGACGCGCCGCTGATCGTCTTTACCGCCTCGGGCGGGGCCCGGATGCAGGAAGGCACGGTCAGCCTGATGCAGATGCCGCGCACGGTCATCGCCACCCGCATGGTGAAAGAGGCAGGGCTGCCCTTCATCGTGGTGCTCGCCGACCCCACCACAGGGGGCGTCACCGCCAGCTTCGCGATGCTCGGCGATGTGCAGATCGCCGAGCCCGGTGCGCTGATCGGCTTTGCCGGCGCGCGAGTGATCGAACAGACCGTCCGCGAAAAGCTGCCCGAAGGCTTTCAGCGCGCCGAATACCTGCTGGCGCACGGTATCGTCGACATGGTCGTGCCGCGCGGGGAGATGCGGGCGACACTTGGGCGGCTGATCTCCCTGCTGCGTGAGCCGGAGCAATCGGGCAACGCCGCCGCCGTCGAAGTGGCCGCGGCCGCAGGCGAGCAAACCGCGTGAGCGGTGCGCCGAGCGAGACGATCCTCGCGCGGCTGGCGCAGTTGCATCCGCGGCTGATCGATCTCAGCCTCGACCGGCTGCAGCGGCTGCTCGCCAAGCTCGGTCACCCCGAGCGGCACCTGCCGCCGGTCGTTCATGTCGCGGGCACCAACGGCAAGGGCTCGACCTGCGCCTTCCTGCGGGCGATCGCCGAGGCTGCCGGGCAGCGGGTGCATGTCTTCACCTCCCCGCATCTCGTGCATTTCCATGAGCGCATCCGCCTGGCCGGCCGGTTGGTTGAGGAGCCTATGCTGACCGCTGCCTTGGCCGAGGCGGAGGCCGCCAATGGCGATGCGCCGATCACCGTCTTTGAGATGATCACCGCGGTCGGGCTGCTGCTGTTCAGCCGCGTACCCGCCGATCTCCTGGTCCTGGAGGTCGGCCTTGGCGGGCGGTTCGATGCGACGAATGTCATCGACCGGCCGGTCGCCACGGCGATCACCAGCCTCTCGATGGATCACATGGAGTTCCTCGGCAATACGATCGGCAAGATCGCGTTCGAGAAGGCCGGCATCCTGAAGCCCGGGGTGCCCTGCGCCACTGGCCGGCAGCCAGAGCAGGCGCTCACCACGCTATCCGAGGAAGCCGCGGCGCGCGGCGCCCCGCTGCTGATACGCGACCGCGACTGGGCGGTGGAGCCGAGCAGAGCCGGCATGACCTATCGCGCCGGGGAGGTACATTTGGACCTGCCGCCGCCGGCTTTGCTCGGCGCGCATCAATTGGAGAATGCCGGGATCGCGATCACCGCACTCCGCGCCTGGGGGCCGTCATGGCTCGATCACCGGGCGGTCGCGGCCGGCCTCGTCGCAGCGGAATGGCCCGGACGGCTGCAACGCCTGCACGGGCGCCTCGCTGTTGGCCTGCCAGCAAGCTGGGAACTCTGGCTGGATGGTGGCCATAATGCCGGGGGCGGCGCCGCATTGGCCGCGCAACTCGCGGCATGGCGGGACCGGCCGGTGCATCTGATCATCGGCATGAAGGGCAGCAAGGCGGTGGAGGAGTTTCTGGCGCCGCTCCTGCCGGGGGCGACCAGCATCTGGGCGGTGGCCGAGCCAGGGCAATATCAGGCGCTGCCAGTCGCACGGATCGTCGCGGCCAGCGGTGGCATCGCCCAGCCAGGCCCGACCGTCGCCGCCGCCCTCGCGGCCCTGCCACGGAACGGATCGCCCGCCCGGGTCCTGATCTGCGGCAGCCTCTACCTCGCGGGCGAGGTGCTGAAGATGGACGCGCTGCCACGCTAGAGCGGGATGCGTTGAGGCGGAATCGCCGATAACGCTCAATCCCGCGATCCAACAAAGGCTAGAGCGGGCTGCGTGAAGGCATGTGAACGCAGCATGCTCTAGCGCAAGACAGCCGTTCAGATGATTTCATCTGAACGGATCTTGCTCCAGAGCGGTATGCGTTGGGGCGGAATCGCCGGAAACGCTGAATGCCGCGACCAAACAAACTTCAGAGCGGGTTATCTTGCTCTAAACGCGGTGTCAGAAGACTCGGCGTCAGACGCGGCGGCGGGTCCGCTCGCTCATCACGCAGGCGGTGACGACAGTGACCGCCCCGGCCAACATCGCGCTGCTTGGCGAGACGCCCCAGAGCACGGCATCGAAGAGGATCGAGGCCGGCAGCGCGACAAAGGCATAGGGTCCAAGCCGGGCCGCGTCAGCGTAGCGAAAGGCGGCCGCCGAAAGCACGATGGCACTGCCCGCCAGGATGCCGTTGAGGCCGAGGCGCAGCGCATCAACGAGCGACGGCGGGTGCCAATCCAGCGCGGCAAGCGGGCCGAACAGCATGAGCCCGAGCAGCCCCGGCCACAGCACCAGCGCGCCCAGGCTATTCTCCCCCCGCAGGCTGCGATTGACCGTCTGGGTCACGCTGAAGCCAACGACACCCAGCAGCATCCAGACTGCGCCATCCAGCGTCTGGCCCTCCTCGGTCAGTCGCGGCAGCATGGCCAGTGCGACGCCGGCGAAGCCGACGCCGCACCACATCCAGGCGCGCGGCGCCACCGCCTCCCGCAGCACCAGGGCGGCCAACGCCAGGGTCAGGAAGGGCGCTGTGAAGAAGATCAGATAACCCTCGGCCAGCGCCATGTGGCGAAAGCCAAGAAAGAAACTGCTGGCCGAGACCATCATGCAGACTGCCCGCAGCAGGTGCAGCGCTGGCCGGGTGGTGGTCAGCGGCCCGCCAAGGCCAGGCCGCAGCGCCCGCAGCAGCAGGAACGCGGGCACCAGGACCAGAAACCGGAAGAAGATCACCTGACCAACGCCGTAGCTGCCCGAGAGCAGTTTGGAGTTGGTATCGAGCAGGGTGAAGACAATGAGCGACGTCAGCATCAAGGCTGGACCCTGCACGTCGTTCCCTCCCCAAGTGGCAGGGAGATCGGCCGGCAGCGCGGTGGCGTCAAGCGGGGCTTTCCTTGCCCGGCCGGCTAAGGCAGAGAGCAGCTTATGACGCCGGC